>JRYF01004627.1_pt1 | contig 22430 bp, 21 predicted proteins | sample 235331 | NCBI WGS metagenome assembly JRYF01 (sample SAMN03074217, study PRJNA261475) | activated sludge metagenome | biome: Wastewater Treatment Plant; feature: Wastewater; material: Activated sludge; isolation source: activated biomass of a wastewater treatment plant treating hydrocarbon... ...
AGGGACCTACGGATTAACAGCGGACCTTCCGGGGGCCTGACCCGGGGGGTGTCGTCACCAGAAGCCCAAGTATATCAACAACTTAGGCGAACCAGGGCGAACCGCGGCGAACGCCAAAACACCCCCGACGAACCCTTTTGCGCTATCAATTGCGCTATCAAAATCCCGAACGGACTCAGTTCCTCCAGAGGCCGTATAGGTCCATCTTTTAGTCCTTCTGGGCCCCGGCAGAGGAGGTTGTCACGGGCAGCAGCTGGCATCTGAAATACAGCTACTTGCGATGTATCTGTTTTGCGGATACATTGCTTTTATCTGAAAGACAGATACGCTATGGCCGCCTCAAGCTCCTCCCCAACTTCCGCTGCCCAGCCGCTGCTGACCGCCACCCAGCTCGGCCAACTGCTGCGCGCCGCGCGCAAACAGCGGGGCCTGACGCAGGCCGAGGTGGGCGCCCGGCTGGGCTTGAGCCAGAACCGGGTCTCGCACCTGGAGGGGCACGCGGACGAGCTCAGCGTCAAGCAGCTGCTGACCTGGTGCGCCGTCGTCGGGCTGGAGCTGAGTCTGGCGCATCGCTTGGCCAAGGCGCCTGAAACCGGCGAGGTCCAGGCCCCAGGGTCTGCCACCGCCACGCCGCCGGAGTGGTGAGATGGCCCGCCGCTCCAAGACCCAGACCCTGGCCCTGTGGGCCAACGGCACCTACGTCGGCCTCTGGACGGTCAACGCTCGCGGCGATATGGAGCTGCGGTACGACCCCGCCTGGCGAGCGTCAGCCGTCGGCCGCCCCTTGTCGCTGTCGCTGCCTTTCGGCCTGGGAGAGGAGCCGCTCAAGGGCCCCGCGGTCGAGCACTACTTCGACAACCTGCTGCCGGACAGCCCGGCCATCCGCAAGCGGGTGGCAGAGCGCTTCCGCACCGGCTCGGTCGAAGCCTTCGACCTGCTCTCGGCCATCGGCCGCGACTGCGTGGGTGCGCTGCAGTTCCTGCCCGAGGGCGCGGCACCCCAGGGACATGACCGGGTCGAGGGCGTCGAGGTGGACGAGGCCGCCATCGAGCGGCACCTGCTCGAGGTCGTGACGCCAGACCGCTTCGGAGCGGCACGCGACCCCGACGACGACTTCCGAATCTCCCTGGCAGGCGCACAAGAAAAAGACGCCTTCCTGCGCTGGAACGGCCGCTGGATGAAGCCGCGCGGCGCCACGCCCACCACGCACATCTTCAAGCTGCCACTGGGACTGGTCGGCGGGCGACAGGCCGACTTCAGCACCTCGGTGGACAACGAGTGGCTATGTCTGAAGCTGCTCGCGGCCTACGGCCTGCCGGTGCCCAAGGCGGAGATTGCGTCGTTTGGCCAGCAGCGGGTGCTGGTGGTCGAGCGCTTCGACCGCGTGGTGTCTGCCGATGGCCAGCGCCTGCTGCGGCTGGTGCAGGAGGACTTCTGCCAGGCGACCGGCACCTCACCGCTGGTGAAGTACGAGGCCGAGGGCGGTCCTGGGCTGGGCGCGCTGTTCAACCTGCTGCAGCAGTCGGTCGATGCCGAGCGCGACCTGCGCACGCTGATGGCTTCACAACTGCTGTTCTGGATGCTGCGGGCGCCGGATGGACATGCAAAGAATTTCAGCATTCACCTGCTCCCCGGCGGACGCTACCGGATGACGCCGCTGTACGACGTCATGTCGGCCTACCCCGTCATGGGCGACGGGCCCAACCAGTGGTCGCCGCGGGAGCTCAAGCTCGCCATGGCCCTGGTGGGGAAGAACCGCCACTACGAGGTGGAGCGCATCCAGCGGCGGCACTTCAACAGCACCGCCAAGCGCTTTGGCTACGGCGAGACCGCAGAGCCGTTGATTCGGGAGTTCATTGAACGCACGCCGGCCGTCATCGACGAGGTGCAACGGGCACTGCCGCCGGGGTTCTCGGACGAAGTGGCCGTCAAGGTGCTGAGTGGGCTGCGGACCGCAGCCCGCGTCCTTGAGGTCATGCCAGCGGACTGAAGAGCTGGCACGGCCGGCCCTCGGCTTTTCAGCAGGTGTAGCCCCACGCCCGGCCCGTCTCGCGGCAGGCGTCGACACGGCGGGCGTGCTCCAGGAGCTGCGACCACTCTCTAATGAGCGCGGACCGGCGCAGGAACGGGACGAACGCCGCTTCGCCGAAGTCCTCGATTTCGCCGACCTTGGCGCTCGGGTAGACCCAGAACTTCTCCTCGGCGGCGATGACGTCGAAGAGCGTCGACCAGCGCCCGGGTAGGAGTTCAGGGGAGTTTTCTGCGAGGGCACAGAAAAGGTCAACGACGCTTGGGTCGACTGGCCCGTCGGTCGGTGTAGATGTAGTCAAGGTGGCATTCGCTGCGATGAGCGAAGGCTGCTTCGAGGTTCCGTTCTGGAACGCCGTGGGCAAAGACTGATGGGATGAGATTTTTTGAGCTTCAGGAGTCATTGCTTCCCGTGGGTTGAAGTGATTCTTGAACTTTGAATCAGCCACTTACCTCGTGCAACTGAAAAATATTACGAAACCGAAATTCCGGGAGGGTCTATACCTTGTGCGCATTCGCGCGGAAAGGAAACTATGGCCAGAACAGGAGTTACGGGTGCAGACGTGGTGCGCGCGTACGTTGCCCTCATGAAAAACAATCGGCAGCCCACGCTGCTCAATTTGAGGCTCGAGATGGGCGCTGGCAGCTATTCAACGATTGCTGCGCACTTAGAAAAGCTAAGCTTTGTTCAGCGCTCCAGCCGGTTCAAAAGGACTAAAAACAAAGGGCGACCTCGTCGCCCTCGATAGATGAATCAATCACTGATTTCAATAGCCTGCAGTGCAGACTGTTGAAGGGGTGGCGCGGCACAAACTGCGCCACCCTCCTTTTTATCTTCGCTTCTGCTCAATCACAAAACCACTTCATGAAGCGTTCGTGCGCAGCTCGCAGGTAGGCTTCATCAGGCTCCTCGTCCAGGGGCGTCCATTGAAAGAAGTCGCCAACAGCATCCCAGTACCGCTTGTACTCATGCAGATAGTCTTCAAAGCTTCCCGAAGACAGATGTTCGTAATCGCCTCTGTTTCCAATAACATTGTCCTCGAACGCCTCAATACGATAACGCGGGGTTTGGATGGTTAGATAGCATATCTGCGCTCGGCGTTTGATGGCGGCCTGCACAGCGGCGTTCAACTCCAGACTGCCGTGTTGGTACTTTTCGTGAGCAGCACGCACGTCCTTTTCAAGTTCACTGGAGTACTCGGCAAACTTGACTCTCAGCTTATCGTCGGATTCAAATATGCAAACATATCCGTCGATGAGCTCAATGTTGTTGTAAAGGCCGGTGAAAAATAGTTCGTTGTTTGGCTTCATGAGAGTTCCTTTTGGTGCGCAGGCAATCCGCGCCTGCCTCTCGTATAGCCAGAGTGCTTATCTTTTCGGCTTCAATGTTTAGGCCCATGGCCATGGGCTCTTTAGACCGTGTACGGGAGTGCAAAGCCCTATCGAAGTCCGCGCAGCAAGCGCAAGAGCCGAGGATTTGCCTCGTCAAGCCCCTGGCCGGCGGGGTCAATCAGCGGAATACTGAACCTGTCCGTAGCCCAGCTGGCAACTGCCGCGGAGCGAGAGACACCTTGAGAGCAGTGCACGACGACGTCAAACGCTGCGGGGTCAGAGTGAAGCTCCACCATGAATTTGTGGATAGCCTGAGCGTGCGAAAGCGAGGGGGCGTATTCGTCGGGCTCATGGCAGTACTCGAGGTGCTGGCTCGCTGTTGGCTCGTCGGCCCATGTACCTGGCGGAAGACGCCAATGCTCCTCCGCAACATCAAGCATGTAGAGAGGTAAGACACGCCAGAAGCCCTCGAAAGTCGGCGGGGTGCTCGATGACGACGCGTTCCGAATGGAGATGACCGCCGTCGATACGCTCGGCAGCAACTCGCGCGCTGCCGCGAGCGACATGAATGCGATTGACTTCAACATAGGGCAAGATTTTCCAGTTTGGGACCGGCCGGTCGTTAGCGACTAATCAGGTGGCCGCCTTGGTGCGTCGCCGCTCAGGTCTGACCATGAGCCCAGCGTCCTGGCAGGCCTGCTCCAGCTTGGCGATGGCGTCAACCCGAACCCGGTTCGCCCGCGCCTGCAAGACGTCGAGCGCCGACATGCCGGGCCGCACGGTGGTGTTCAGGGACCGGCGGTGGGCGAGCTGGCATCCTGTGTCGGCTGCTGCCTTGGCCTCAGCGAGCAACTCCTCGCACGCGCGCAGGACCGCCGCCTCCGCCTCCATCAGCGCAGCCCCGACCGTCCCGGCCCGCTTCGCTTGCCTCGCGGCAAGCAGCTCTTGCTCGAGCTCGCGGCGGACTTCCTCGCGCACGGCCGCCTTCAGCGCCGCACGCTCTTGTTCGGCACGAGAGACCTGCTCGGCAAGCGTTCGCCGGAAGGTCCCATGGACTTCCAGCCACGACCGGATGGCTTCGAGATGGGTTGGCCCCAGCGTGAACGGTGCCCCGAGGCTGACGGTGATGCCATCCCTGCGCTCACCGGGCTGGAGCTCGCCGTCGCGCGGCACGGTATCCGGGTCAAGGTCGACTCTGAAGGAGCCGACGTACCGGGTCATCGTCTTGCCGGTTGTCTTGTTGTACGGGTAGCAGTAGATGCTGGACGTGGCGCGGCCGGGACGCGTCCGCATCGGGATGTGGATGGTTGTTTTCATGGCGTGTGAACAGTGAGATGACGGGTCTGCGTTGCCTCGCATTGACACGTGTAGTCACTGCGCCGTGCCCTGGAGGACTGTGCGCACATACGCCGCCGCCTATGCGCGCAGAGCGTCTAGTCGCTGCGCTTGGACACGCCGGTCTCGGTGTATTCGGAGAGGCTGGCCAACAGCTGGCGCAGCGGCTGTCCTCCACTCTTCTGCTTGCGGACGTAGTACAGCGTCGGCAGCTGTCGCGTGTTCGGGAAGCCCGTGGGCGGGTAGTACCGACCGTCCTCGGCTCGGACCATCCCGGGCAAGGGCCTGTACCGGAACTCATCGTGCGGATAGCAGACCGGGCACGGGTCATCGCGGCGAAGTTGCTGCCAATCGCGCCGCCAGTACGACACAAGCTCCCCGACTTGGCGCCGGATGCCAGCGAAGCCCGGGACGCGGTACAGACTGAACCAGGCTTGGTACAGGCCAGACCGGTTGTAGTGGGCCGTGTGCAGATGCAGGCGCGTCTTCCAGCCCTCGAACGTCGCGGTATCCCAGCGCCAGGTCAGCGTCGGTCGGCTGCGTCCGGGCAATGTGAGCAGAGCCAGTTCAAACTCCCGGTAGCGCAGGGGCTCGCGCCGGGCGTCCTTCAGCTTTTCCAGGTGGTGGGCGGCATGCTCGCCCTCGGTCACCAGCAGGGCGAAGTCAATGTCCGCCTCCTCGTTGAACCTGAGGATGAGGGTGGCGTTGGCCAGACCCTGGGCGCGGCGGCGGTAGCGCTCATCCTTGCCTCGGTTGACGCCGTAGACCTCGGCAAATTTGTCGACCAGTTTTTGGGCTTTGGCGAGAGGGACCGTACCCAGGGCGGCATGGCAGTAGCCCGCGGCTACTGCTTCTTGGATGCGTTGCAGGTAGACAGTCTTGCCGAGCAGGACGGTGGGGTTGAACTTGCTGTGCCGTGGCATCGTTGCGACTCCATAAAGGTGATGCAACGTGTAGGCACAGGAAAGTGAAGGCTTCGTGCGACCGCCTGCGGCGACCACACTAAAAAGGATTCCAAGGCAAAAACTGGGGGCCCCTGCTGGCCCCGGTGCAGTTGCTATACACATGCAGATTCGATGCTGGCAAGCGGGCCTCTCACCCCCAACCAGTGCATCACTCGGTCCTCGGGTCGAGCGATGCTCCCCAAGGAACCTTATGGGGGCGTGAGGCCCCTGCAGCTCAAATCTCTCACGAACCCCACCGCCGGACTCTCAACCGGTGGTGGACTGCGGAAGCCGCGTGCATCTAACAGTGCTGGCGCGGCAAGCAACGGAGCGCGGGTGGTCGTATCCACGGGCGAAAGCCCGCGGCAGCGACCTCGTTTCGGAAAGGGAGACTGCAACTCCCGCCCGACGACTCCATTCCCAGCACTGGCCATGGCCAGGATTGGGCGACGAGGGCACGCTGTGCATGGGGGAGGCCGATTGGAAAGGCTGAAACCATGCTTGGCGCTCAAATCGATACCGTGCAGCGATGCACGGGCGGGGGCAGCTCGAGAGGGCTGTACCCGTGTCTGGACCAACACGCCTGAGGCGTTCCGAAAGGACGCAGGCCACCGGAGGGAGACTGGACGGTGGTGGCCCCGAGGGTTGCATCGAAACGATGCAGCTCACGAGGGGTCGGCGATAGCTTGATGGTGAAGCACCCGGGCCTGAGGGCTCGTGACGAACTGGTGCGACAGACTGGACACGAAGGACGTATCGCCGCATTAGCGGCGACAAGCAAGGCAGTGATGAAGGTTGATGCGAGTAAGGGAGCCGTTACGGAATCCTGGGCCCCTGAAAACCTGCCCACGCCACAGCGCGATGGAGGGTGAGGCGGATGTTCCGCCAGGTATGCAGCAACTGGAGCTCGCGTTCGTTGTGTTCGTGCGATTTGAGAGAACTCGGGAAGGTCTAAAGCTCGTCGGCGTGAGAAACCGACCAAGAGCCACGACCGGGAGACTCGTTCAGTAGCCACAGCGGGGCCGTTCGCATTGCGACGGACCGGCGAGTGGAAGCCCCCCTGCAGACTTGCTGGATGTGGGAAGGGTCGAAAGACGAGAGCGGGGCGCTATCCGAGGCGCTGATGTTTGTCAGAGAGGCTACGCCGGGAGGCGTTGTCAGAGCTGAAGTCGAACCTGCCGCGCGGGGTGAGAGCCGCGCGGCGCTGGCAGGAGTGCCAGCCCAGGGGAGTAACGAATCGAGGAATCGGTAGACGTGATTCTTGATTTCTTGATTCAGCCCCCGGTCCTACGGGACCGGGGTTTATTCAAGAGACGGGAAGCACAGGTGTTTGGCGAAATGTCTCAAGGCGCATTCGCGGGCACGGGGAGCCGGGCGTAGGGCCCGGCTCTCACTTTATGCTTTGAAGGGTTAGTAGTTCAAAGACTCACTTTGAGACGGTCCCTGTAGACCCCTAGGCGCAAATCGGCGCGGTCAATAAAATCTTGATAGAAGAGCATCTCAGAGTACAGCTCACCGTACGGAAGGCGCGACTTATTGTCCATTAAGGTGCCTGTGTGGAAGAACCCTTTGCCGTTTGAAAACGGCTTCCACTCAAGGGGTACTCGAGTTTCGTCAATCGTGCCCCCAATGAGGTATCCATAAAATCTCTTGATGCGTCCATTGGACTTGGCCGCTAGAAGTCGCGCGTATTGGGCAAGGTCGTTGACATGCTCCTGAAGGTCGACGTCCGGTGCCTTGAACTCGATGATGACCGCCGCCCCCTCCTGGTTAAAGAGAGCAATATCCGGTCGCTTTGCTTTGTGCTCCTTGTTGTTCTTCGCAAACATTTGCAGAAGCTCTTCATCAACATCAGATGCAAAGAGTTTGCTGCCATCTACCCACGTTAAAGAAGAGAGAGGCTTGTCTGAGGCGATGTGCTCGAAGTACTGATATTCTTCGCTGAGCAGCCAAATGTCGTGGTCGGTTGTCTCGCTGGAATCCTTGCCTGTTGGAAAGAACACGTTGTGAATGATGCGCTCGTGCTCATTTCTTTTTCCATCAATCTTTTGGCAATCGAGCAGCTTGCTGACAGCGTGGCGCAACAGCTCAATCATCGCGCTCCGCCTCACAACAAGCTGCGATAGATTCGCCATATCCATTCTTTTAATGGTACTCGTGTATTGCCACGCAAGCTCATTTACTTTAGACCGAAAATCGTCAGTTCTCGGGTCCAGAGCCAGCAGGCTTTGTTTCATGGCAAGGATTCCAGATGTGTCGGCAACAATGTCGTCCTGGAACTTCTTGAGAACTCTTCGAGCAAGGTTCTCTTCGGTATCTCCGAAATGAATCTTGATGTTTGCGCCCTCTAGCATCGACGGCGTAATGCCAAACTTCTCTTCCGTGGACCGCACTAGAGCGGACCTGTCAAAGTCCGATGGGGTTACTACCGAGTAGACATAGTCCTCCAAGGACTCAAAAACGTCCTGGAGAGAATACGTTTGAGTCAGGTCCTCAGTACCTTCACACTGGTTGGGTATATCGAATCCGTCTCGCTGCTGGTTGACACTAGACTCGAGGATGGGTCCCTCCACGAGAAGCAACTCAAAGTTCCCGCTAATTGGGGCCCTTCGTGCGTTAGGATTCTTGATGAACTGACGTGTTATGGATTTAACAACAGCAGAGTTTGCGCACAATGCAATCTCATGCTGAAACTCGGGGAAGCTATTGGCTGGCAGGGAGTACCGAGTAATGGTAAGGGACTCGGCTGCGTCATGCGTGTGGCCATGGGAGCAGACGAGTGCCAGCTGCACAGAGTCGTTGGCCACGGGGAGGTCTGCGGCCCGTATGAACGTCTCTTCCGAGGAGTTGGCCAAGGTTGACTTAATTCGAATTGAAAAGTCACCTACGATTCCCTTCAGCACAATCAGTCTTTGCAGCAGGGCGGTGTAGAGATGAGCCCTTACCGCCGAGCATGTAAAGCGCTCTATGAGCTGCTGTGGGTCTAGACGGGCCTCTTTGTCTTGATTTGCTTTCCGGCCTCGTACAGTGACTGTGGTGCCAACAGGTATTCCTGTGGCATCGCTATCCACGAACGAACTCTCGGAAATCTCACGCACGGAAGCATCTACGGTGAGGGTTCGGCGCCCTTGTCCAGATTCCGTGGGATACACGCTGTCAATGGAGAGGCGGTTGAAGTGGTGAAAAAACTGAATTCGTCCAGCCCCTTTGCATTTGCCGATGCCTTTAATGTTAAGGTAATCCTTGTAAGTCGAGTCCTTGGTGACAAATGCCTTCACCTGGGCGTCTCCGAACCCGGAGCCATTGTCATGACAAGAAACTTCTACATCAAACGTATCGTTTAGCAGATTGGCGCTGTGTAATCCAATTGCCAGTTCTGCGCTGAACGGCGGAGTGGTCGAGTCGTCATTTCTCCGAATTAGATACGAATCGATGGCGTTGGAAAGCATCTCCTCAAGCACAACATAGTCGTTGTGGTTGATTGCCGTATTCTTGAGGCCTCCACGGATATCTAGTGTCATTTCTTGCTTTCCAACTGGCTTACTAGTGCCATATTCTGCGAGCTTGCCAAGCCGTTGCCTAGTTTGAAGTCCAGCTTTCAGATAACGACTCAGCTTGCTTGAGCACAGTTTCTGTCGCTTCCTCCTGCCTATCTGGCGGGTACTTGTATCGCTTGAGCAGCGTCTTCACCATCACCCGCAGGCGCGCCCGCACGGTCTCGCGCACTGACCAGTCCACGGTCACAGAGGCCCGCAGCTTCTGCGTCAGCTCGACCGCAATCGCCTTCAGCGTCTCATCGCCCAGGTCTCGCACGGCCGCCTCGTTGGTTGCCAGCGCGTCGTAGAACGCCATCTCGTCGCCGTTGAGCCCCAACTGCTCGCCGCGCTGGGCGGCGGCGTGGAACTTCTTAGCCATCTCGATGAGTTCTTCGATGACCTGTGCCGTCTCGATGGCGCGGTTGCGGTAGCGCTGCAGGCTCTGCTGCAGCAGCTCGGAAAACTTGGCCTGCTGCACGACATTGGTCTTGAAGCGCGAGCGAATGTCGTCCTTCAGCAGCCGCTCCAGCAGTTCCACTGCGAGGTTGCGCTCCTTCATGTGGCGCACGTCCTCGAGGAACTCCTCGGACAAAATGCCAATGTCTGGCCTGTTCAGCCCGGCGGCCTTGAAGATATCGACCACCTCGGCGCTGACCACCGCCTTGCTGATGATTTGCCGGAGCGCGTGCTCCTTCTGCTCATCGCTGAGCTTCTTGCCCGAGGTGCCGAACTTGGTCAGCGCCGCCTTCACGGCCTGCAGGAACGCGAGCTCGTCCCGGTGGGCCAGCGCCTCGTCCAGCGTGCAGCACAGGGCGAAGGCCTTGCTGGCAGCCAACACCGTGTCGGCAAAGCGCTTCTTGCCATCCTCCAGCCCCAGCACGTGGTTGGCCACGCCGGGCAGCAGCTGCCAGGCCTTGGTGCGGAAGTCGGTGTAGTCGAAGCCGTGCAGCATGTCGTGCAGCACGTCCATTTTTTCCAGCAGCACCGCCAGTGCGTCCTCGGCGGCGATGGTCGGCTTGCCCTTGCCCTTGGCCTGCGTGTAGTCCTTCAGCGCGGCCTTCAGCTCGTTGGCGATGCCGATGTAGTCCACCACCAGGCCGCCGGGCTTGTCCTTGAACACCCGATTCACACGCGCAATCGCCTGCATCAGGTTGTGGCCCTTCATCGGCTTGTCGACGTACATCGTGTGCATGCACGGCGCATCGAAGCCCGTGAGCCACATGTCGCGGACGATGACCAGCTTGAAGGGGTCGGCCGGGTCCTTGTAACGGCGCTCCAGGCGCTTCTTGACGTCCTTGCTGTAGATGTGCGGCTTTAGCAGCGCCTTGTCCGAGGCAGAGCCGGTCATGATGACCTTGATGGCCCCTTTCTCGGGGTCCGGGTCGTGCCAGCCTGGGCGCAGGGCGACGATGGCGTCGTACAGGTGCACGCAGATTTCGCGGCTCATGGCCACCACCATGGCCTTGCCGTCGAGGCTGGCCAGACGGTTCTCGAAGTGCTCGACCAGGTCGGCCGCCACCTTCTGAATGCGGGGCGGTGCGCCCACCAGTTTTTCCAGGGCGGCCCAGCGGCGAAGCTGCGCCGCTTTGGCGGTGTCGTCCTCTTCGTCCTCGGTCAGTTCCTCGACCTCGTCGTCCAGCAGCGGCGCGTCGGCCTCCTGCAGCTCCAGACGGGCCAGGCGGCTCTCGTAGTAGATGGGCACCGTGGCGCCATCTTTGACCGCCTGCTCCACGTCGTAGATGTGGACGTAGTCGCCGAACACGGCCCGGGTGTCCCGGTCTTCCAGGGACACGGGCGTGCCCGTGAAGGCCACGAAGGTGGCGTTGGGCAGGCCATCACGCAGGTGCTGGGCGTAGCCGTAGCGCACGTTACGCAGGCCACCGTAGTTCGCGGCGGGCTCCGCAGCCTCCAGGGCCATGGGCTCGTTCGCGGCTGAGGCCTTGCGGGCGTCCTTCAGCTGCTTCTGCAGCTTGGGCATGCTGGCCTGGAAGCCGTACTGGCTGCGATGCGCCTCGTCGCAGATGACGACGATGTTGTGCCGGTCGGAGAGGACGGGAAAGCTGTCCTCGTCCTCGCCTGGCGTGAATTTCTGGATGGTCGTAAAAATGATTCCGCCCGATGGCCGGTTGGCCAACAGCTCTCGCAGCTTGGGTCGGGTGTCGGCCTGCACCGGGGTCTCACGCAGCAGCTCGGCCGCACCTGCAAAAACGCCGAACAGCTGGTTGTCCAGGTCGTTCCGGTCGGTCACTACCACCAGCGTGGGGTTACCCATGGCCGGGTGCTGCATCAGCTTGCCGCCCAGGCACGTCATCTCGATGCTCTTGCCCGCGCCCTGGGTGTGCCAAACCACGCCGCCCTTGCCACGGCGGGATGCATCGGCCTTGGGGTTGGAGGCCTCGAGCACGCTCTCAACCACGGCGCGCACGGCATGGAACTGGTGGTAGCCCGCCACCTTCTTGACCAGCTTGCCTTCGTCCTCGAACAGGATGAAGTGGCGCAGGTAGTCCAGCAGCAGTTCCCGCTGGAAGAGGCCGTGCACCAACGTTTCCAGCTCCTTCATGGCGCCCAGGGGGTCCACGGTCACCCCATTGATGGTGCGCCAGGCCATGAAGCGCTCCTGGTCGGCCGTGAGCGAACCTACGCGCGCCTCGATGCCGTCGCTGATGACCAGCAGGGCGTTGCTCTGGAACAGGTCGGGAATGTCTTCCTTGTAGGCCTGCAGCTGGTTGAAGGCGGCCCAGAGGTCGGCGTTCTCGTCACCGGGGTTTTTGAGCTCGACCACCACCACGGGCAGGCCATTCAAAAACAGCACGACGTCCGGCCGTCGGGTCAGCTTCGGCCCCTGGATGCTGAACTGATTGAGTGCCAGCCAGTCGTTGCGCGCGGTGTCGGTCCAGTCCACCAGCTTGACCCGGTCGCCGCGGGTCTCGCCGTCCTTCTGGTACTGAACGGGCACCCCCTCCACCAGCCAACGGTGCATCTGCCGGTTGGCCTGCACCTGACCGGGGATGTTGGGGTTCAACACCATGCGGCAGGCCTCGTCCTGCGCGCCGGCCGGGATGTGTGGGTTCAGTCGACGGATGGCATCGCGCAGGCGGTGCCGCAGCGCCACTTCGCGGTAGGTGTCCCGCTCGGTGCCCGGCGTCTTGGCATCGGGCGGCGACACGTCCGGCCCATGACCGACCTCCCAGCCCATCGCCGCCAGCCATTCGAGCGTGGCTTGTTCGACGTGGTCTTCAGTCACTCCCTTCATGGAGCGTCCTCCTTGGCCGCCGACGGTCCGTTGGTCCTTCGGCTCTGTTGGTAGTTTTTGGTCTCGAAGAGAAAGTCGGCCAGCGTCACTGCCGTGTAGACCGCAAGCTTGGCGTGATGCCGGCTCGGGCGATACGACAGGGCATGCGCGTCGCCCATCTTGTTTCGAATGCTTGCAAGGCCACCAACAACACTGACGAGACCGGAAAGAATTTGCCGGAGGGAGTCCGAAATGTCCTTGCGGTCCGGCTCCAGGTTCAGTTGCTTCTGCACCCGCTTGTAGAGCGGCAGAAGGTTGCCGTCGTATTCAGGTGCGGAAGGGTCCATGTCCTTCTCGATGCCGACCAGCACGCTCTCCACGAGGGAACGCGCGTTGGTGATGGCTCCCGTGTAATCGCCAGCGGCCAACTTCTCCTCGCACTTCCGAATGTTCTCGTCGATAGCCAGCTGGGTCAGTTCATGCGACACCACGGCCGGCGCAGTGAGCTTCACGCTGGCAACACCCAGGTCCCGAATCTTGAAGGCCAGCCCGTCCTGAACGACTTCGTAGCCGTCGTACTTCAGCTGCTCGTTGACCTTGGCGAACATCGCATCAGCCGCCAAGCCGGCCTTCAGATAAGCCCTGGGGTCCAGGGCTTCTAGCACCGCGCGCCTCAATGCCTCGTGCCCGTTCAGCTCACGGAGCTTGTCCTGGGCGTAGATGCGTCGGGTGGGAAAGCCACCGCCGGTGGGATACACGTCCCGCGCGCCGAACTGGTTGAAGAACTTCACCAGTTGTGGGCCACTGCGGTACGGCGCGCCGTCGAGGTCACCGGCAATCAAGTTGCCCAAAAAATCGATGGTGTATTCGGAGACCTTCATGACGCTGTTCGTTCCTTACGCGGCAGCCGCCTCTGCTGCTTCGACTGCCTCAGGCAGGCGCAGCCTGCCAGAGACGAGGCGGGGCAGTAGGGAGTCGCGAACCGCGGCAAGCTCTCTTGCCTGAAGCGCACCGCTGATGCGTCGTTCCAGCAGTGGACCCATCACTGACGAGAGCGCTCTCATCACTGGCGCAGGCGGCAGCGCGAGTCTGGACGCGGTGAGGTGCCCACGTTGTATGTGGCCCATCGTCGTCGCCTTGTGTGCCGCAGTCTCACGGAAGCCAGGCAGGAAATGCTTCGTGGCAAGGTAGTAGAACCACTTCGGCACTTCAGACGAAGTGACCTTGAAAAGGTGCTGATTCAAGGCACCCTCTCCGCCACACCAGAACTCGACCTCAAGGGAGCCGGACCAAGAAAACAGAACGTCGCCATCTCGCACGACGTACTCTGGCTTCAACCGGGCGCTTGCCCTATCGGAGCCGTTCGTATGCCCGGCGCGAAGTTGAGCAATCTTGATGACAGGAAGGTACTCGTCCTCGCTTTCCGCTGGATACTTCTGAAGGGCGAGGCCGTTGAGATAGGTTGCGAACGAGTCCAAGGAGCGTACTGTCCACCCCTTCGGAATCAACCCCAGGGCCGACTCCTCAAACTCCGCCGGAAACAGAGCCGCCGTGGCCGCATCCATGCCATCGGGCTCGCGGCCTTCGGCCTTCGCGCGCACCGGGTCGAAGTCGATAAACCAGCTCTTGAACAGCGCCTGGGCGATATCCTCGAGAGTGACGTTGGTTTGGCGTAGGAGGTCGATGCGGTCATCAAAAAGCATCAGTACATCGGCAATCCGCACCTGTTCATCAAACGGAGGCACCGAAACCGGTAGCTTGTAGAACTCATCACGGCTCGTCGAAGGTATCGCGGAGCCGCTATCCATACCATTGATGTCTACCGTCAGGAGTTGGTAGTAAGCCCACCTCGCATCCAGTCTCACCTTAGGCTTCAGGAAGAAAGCGGTGTCGATTACAAAAAACGGTTTGCGCGAGTAGTGAACTCCGCGGTAGGCACCCTTTCTCCCAATGATTACGCCCGGTCTGTCCCAGAGCGGCTCCGTGTGCCAGCCAACGGGTCCGTTTGTTCCATAAACAGGGAAAGGCGCTACTACATCCTGGTAGCCGCGAATCGCTTTGCCATACTCCAGCGTGGCTAGATGCCCCCACGTTGTTTGCGTCCAGTCAGACTGCATAGCCTAACGCTCCGAGCTTCTCCCGAATTAACTCATCCAGCTCACCACCCTTGGCCATCTGTTCAGCCAGCTGGGTTGTCAGCCGCTCCATCTTCTCGTTGAATAACTCGTCGTCGTCGTCCATGGCCTCTGCGCCCACGTACCTACCTGGCGTAAGCACGTAACCATGGTCCGCAATCTCAGCCAGCTTTACAGCGCGGCAGAAACCAGGGACGTCGGCATAAAGTTCGCCCGAGCCAGCTTCGTCGCTTTGGCGCCAGCGATGCACAGTCGCAGCGATGCGAAGGACGTCTTCATCGTCGAAAACTCGATTGACTCGAGTCTCAAGACGCCCCATCTTGCGGGCATCGATAAAGAGCACCTCGCCGCGACGGTCGCGCCCCCCTCTTGACTTGTCTTTGGCTAAAAACCATAGGCAGGCGGGGACTGTGGTGTTGAAAAAGAGTTGCGGCGGCAGTGTGACCATCACATCGACCACATCCGCCTCGACCATAGCGCGGCGAATCGCACCCTCGTTGTTTTGGTTAGACGCCATGCTGCCGTTCGAAAGCACGACGCCTGCTTGGCCGCGAGGACTTAAGTGATGCAGGATGTGCTGCAGCCACGCGTAGTTGGCATTACTCGCTGGCGGGGTGCCATAGACCCACCGCTTGTCCCCCACCAGCAGGTGGCCGTTCCAGTCGGAGTCGTTGAAATGCGGGTTCGCCAGGCAGTAGTCGGCTTTCAAGTCCGGGTGCTGGTCTCGGTGGAACGTGTCAGCGTTCTCTTTGCCAAGGTTGAAATCCAGACCGCGGAGGGCTAGGTTCATGGCGGCGAGTCGCCACGTGGTCGGGTTCGACTCCTGCCCGTAAATGCTGATATCACCGAACTTTCCGCCGTGTGCCTCGATAAATTTCTCGCTCTGCACGAACATGCCGCCTGAGCCGCAACACGGGTCGTACACCTTGCCTTTGTGCGGCGCGAGTACCTCGACGAGAACCTTCACCACAGATGCTGGGGTGTAGTACTGCCCAGCACCCTTGCCCTCTGCGAGGGCGAACTTGCCGAGGAAGTACTCGTAAACCTCACCCAGTACGTCGCGCGCGTGCTGGCCAGCTCCGAAGCCGATGGTCGAGATGAGGTCGACCAACTCACCCAACTTGCCCGGCTCCAGCTGTGCCCGTCCGAAGCGCTTATCCAGGATGCCCTTCAAGCGTGGGTTATCCGCCTCGATGGTGTCCAACGCCATATCAATGCGCACGCCGATATCGGCCTGCTTGGCATTGGCGCGGATGGTCTCCCAGCGGGCCGGACCCGGCACCCAGAAGCAGTTGACCATCGTGTAGTAGTCGCGCTCCTCTGTGGCCAGCGCGCGGTCTACGGCGTCCGGCAGGTAGAGGTCGTGCGACTCATCGGCGAACGCGGCTTCCAGCTCGGCGCGGCGCTCGTCGAACGCATCGCTGATGTACTTCAAAAAAATCAAGCCCAGGACGATGTGCTTGTACTCGGCCGCGTCCATCGACGAACGCAGCTTGTCAGCGGCGGCCCAGAGGGTCTTTTTCAGGTCTTGGTTCATCGTTCTCCCTATCCGTTGCCTGCGGGGTCAGCGCCGGCCTATCTTGCTTTTGCCCACGGAGGCGGCCGGTGAAGGCGCATGCCCATGGGCGCGGCAGTACTCCAGCACCATCACTTCGAGCATCGAGGCCAGGCTTCGTCGCTCGGCCTCGGCGGCCGACGCCAAGGCTGCCTTGATATCCGGCGGCACGCGAACACTGATGACTTCGGTCTTGGTGATGGCCATGCGGGCTCTCCTAGCAAAACGCTAGCGTTTTGCAAAGCGTAACCGAAAAGAGCCGAAACGCCGCCTACCTCCGCCTCATTCCTTGGGGGGATGGGCGGCTGGGTCGGGGGCAGGAGCCCGGATTTGTGGGTTGGTCAGGAGCTCCTGCCAGGACACGAGGATTTCTGACCCCAGGCTTCGCCAATCTCTCGCATATGTATGGACGGACTTTGAACACCTGCACCCGCCATCAGCCCAGGGACCTACAGTAGCCATGAGCACTCGCCCGGCTGATGCCCAGTTTTTGGGCAATCTCGCCGAGACTGTGTCCCTGCTCGCGCAGTGCGCGCGCCAATTCAGCCTTCTGCTGCGCCGCCTGCTCGTACTCGGCGCGCGGCACGCTCCCAGCCGACCGGCGTTCTGCTTCTTTGCGCGCTCGGTCGCGGCTGCGCTTTTCATCGGACGAGACGATGGTGCGCAGCTGCTTCATCTCCTCGCTGCTGATGCCGAGCCATTCGATGAGCGTGCTGTTCTTGAACCGGTAGCGCGGGTCGACGGGTTGGCCCATGAATTCAACGGTGTCGCCTCGCGCAGCCGCTTCCAGGCGTCGCAGGACGGATGAAACGCAAGACTCCAGTTCCTGCGGCGTCCAGCTGGGGGCAAACTCACGAGCGAGCTCCCTCACTTCAGCCCGAAAGCGCGGTGTGACGTATGCAGACGAAAGGAAGCAGGACCCGAGGAACACGAAGAGGTTTCTTTGGCCGCTCGGCAACCCGTCGGCGCCGTGACGCAGGCGCGCGAGCCTGCGCAGGTCGTCTAGCCGGTCCCCGGCCAGCTCGCTGGGGATGATGCGGCGTGCAGAGACCGGTCGAGCCGCGTCGACCAGCTGAAGCCAACCTCTGGGCTTGTACGGCGCCGGTAGTGGCGAGCCGACACGCTGTTCGTACTCGATTCGCTCAAGATGTTCAGAACGCTGGGTGGCCAGTTCTTGTCGGGTCAGAGGGAGCACGTCATCGAAAAAACTGTCGAACGGATAGACCGCGACACCGTCCGGGCCGACGGTACTCCCGTGGGTCGGTAGTCGCTGGAGATGAACGACCCGAACGACTTCACGACTTCGGCTGTTCACAGAGCCCACGAGACGCAGCACGCGCGACGCATCAAGAGCCCGTACGTCGGCGCCCATGGGCAGCAATCGCCGTCCGAGCTCTGCTTGCAGCGCCTGCCAGCGGGGCAGAGCGCGTGCAGGGATGGGCTGCTCCAGCAGCCACTTCGCTTGCAGGCCCCTGCCTGAGTACACAACGATGCTGGGGGGCGGCAGGTGTGCGTCGTCGCACTGCCGCAGCAGCCGGTCGGTCAATCCCTCGGCCGGCTGGCCATAGAGCGTGTCGAGCTTGTAGGTGTCTAGGTCGACGTAGCAGGTGGTCAGCCGGCTGCAATTGACCACGCGCCGATTCGGCCGAAAAAACTCGTTCTGTGCGATGTACAGGTCGTGGTTGTGCAGGCGCTGGTCTCGAAGGGCCGAAGGCAACTCTTGCAGACGTACCGCTAGTTGGCGGGGCGTACCGCCTGGCCTTAGCAGTGCAGTGAAGCCGGAGCGTTCGGTGTCGTGATACAGCAGCGGCTCGTCGACCGCCACGTCGAAGCGCTCGTCATGTTTGAGCGCGAGTTGAAGTTGTGCCATTTGGGCCTCCCGATGGGGAGCCCTGCCGGCATAAGTCGGTTGCTATACGTCTCACTGGTACTCCCACGCGCCCTGCATCCATCTGCCGCCAAGCTTTCAGGATGCGGGGCGTTGTCTTTGCAGCCCACCCCGCGTGGTCTGCTCGGGACGTGTAGCGACGGCCCAAGCAAAAGGGCCGACGCGGTGGTCGGCCCTTCGGGAATCAATGCGCCAGCGCTTGTCCTTGTTCCATCAACTCGGCGGTGGCGCGAACCAGCGATGTGGGCATCACCGTCAGGACCACAACGTCTGGGCTGAGCGGAGGCCATTGGCGACCATCGGGTTGCCCCATCCGCAGACAGGCGACGTCTTGGGTCAGCTCGACCAGCAGACCGAGCGTCGACGCTGCGTCCTCGTCGTCGGGTTGAACCATCGCGGCCATCAGCCGGCTGCTGTCCGGTCCCAGGTTCACCCTCAGGTTCAGCTGCGTACTGTGGTCCTCGGCGGTCATGCACAGCCGCAGGGGCTCGCCGGCAGGCATCGACAGGAGCGCGTCGCGCAGCTCTGTCCCCAACAGAGGTAGAACCAAGCGCAGCTGCACGTCTCCCAACTCGAAGCCAGCGACCAATGCAGAGCAAAGGTCTGAGCTCGTCATCAATTCCACGCAGCGCTGCCAGTTGCCGCGCCTCATGCGGCGCAGCAGCTTCTGAGGCACCAGGCTCTGGAGAACCAGGGGCCCAGCCTGCGAGTTTTCTGGGCCGGTCAAGCCGTCGCCGGTGTCGCGCAGCAACGTGGCCACCACAAACTGCCCGTTGTCGCGCATGCGCTGAACCGCTCGCAGCTGGGTCAGCTGCTGCCTTTCTTCTTTCGTCACGTCATGTCCTGTGGGTAAGCGCCTCATGGCGCATGACGTGTAGGGACAAGCGGCAAGCTGGTCTCCGGCGGCACCGGGTACTGACCCTCCAGTGGCCTCCGCTCCCACCACGGCCCTGCACACCTGTTGTCAGTGGTGCTCTGGCAAGGCCAGCGAGCAGAGCCCAGACGAACAGGAAGGGCCGCCGCCGAACCCGAAGGAATAAACGCGGTTGCTGTAGGTCTGGTCACAACTTCGAGCGACCCATGACCTCAGCATCCACCCATTCCACGACCTCCGCTGCGACGGAGGCCCCGAAGCCCGTGCGGACCGCCGCAGCGAGCCAGCGCCTGAACCTCAGCGAAGTCGCCGAGCGACTGAACATGTGCACGCGCAGCATCCAAAAAATGGTCAAGGCTCGCCGGTTTCCACGGGGCGTTCACCTTGGCCGCGACGTCTTTTGGTTGGAGACGGTCGTCGACCAGTGGCTCGAAGCCAAGTTTGCAGACCAGATGGCCTGGGAACCCAAGCGACCCAGCAGCAAGTCCACCAGCAGCTGAGACCGCGATGCCGCCCTCTGGTGAGGGCCGTCGTTATCAAAGGGCCTGTGACCTCTCTGAGGCGCAGGCCCTTTTTCAATGGTTGCCGAACTCGTTGTACGGCGTGGCCAAGACCATGGCGGCGTACATCTCGAGCAGGGCTTGCCGGATGGGGTGGTCCTCTTGCACCACCCGAATGTCCATGCGACGCAACCGCGCCTTCTGGGCGTCGAACTCGGCCTTGAAGTCGTCCTGCGTCATCAGATGCGCTCGCGAGCCCTCGGGCTTGTAGCTCGCCTTGAGCTGCCCCGTGGCCTCTCTGGCCAGCCGGAACGCAAAGGCCGCCTGCAGATGGGTCGCGCCTGGCGCACAGTGGTTGCGCAGCCGCTTGGCAATGCCGTCGCTGCGCCCGACGTAGAGATGGGTCCCAGCCTCGGTGAAGAGGTAGATGCCGCGCTCAGGCAGGCGCTGTCCGCGGAGTTCATCGAAGCGGAACGGCACCCCCTCCAGCAGCCGCTCGAGGGCGGGCTGCAAAGTTTCGATGTGCTGTTTGAAAACCGGATGCATCAAAACATTCTGAACCCACTTTCGCCGCGGTGGGTGCTCCCCCTCGATGCCAAAGACCCGGTGCGCGCCATGGCCTGCACCAAACGACAAGGGCCGGACGGAGCCGGCCCTTGCGCTGAGCGTCAGGTCTCTACCCGCCTGCCGCGACGACCGGGCATTGACGTCATGCCAGCCGCCACGCCAGACGTGGCGACTGCCGTCACGCCCGCTTGCGCGGCAAGAACGGGATGACCTGCGCCGAAGGCAGCTGAACCACCTCCGCTTCGGGCTTTGCGGCTGGCGCTTGCTCAACCACTGGCGCATCCTGGGCCGGCGCGGGCGCAGGTCGCCCCCCGGCGGCAGAGTCGGCGGCCTTGGCTTCCTCGTCTTCCTTCTGCCACTGCGCCGCGACCACGTCCGCGGCCGACGCAGGCGCCGGCTCGACGCGTTCCCCAGAGCCCGGTTCGGTTTCGGCCGCAGCACGCTGCTCGGCCAACGCTTTCCGCTTCTTCAGGGCCGCCTCGACCAACCGCTGGGAGCGACGCTTCTTGATGGTCTTCTCCCCGTCTTCCTCCGGAGCGGGAATCGATACCGACACAACGGGCAATGCGGCGGCGGCCTCGTCCATCGCGTCGAGCACATCCTCGTGAACCAAGTTGATGTACGTGAGAGCCTGCGTCAAGGTCTTGTGCCCCAGCACTCTCATGAGCTGATGCGCATTCAGGCCCCGTCGGGCCCAGGCGGTCGCGCCCAGGTGCCGCAAGTCACGGAACTGCAGCTGCTTCAGCCCAGCCTTCCCGCGGACACCCTCCCACATCTGTTGCACCTGTTCATTGGTGAACGGAAAGACCAAGCCGGTTTCCTTTCGGGGCATACCGGCCAGCACGTTGCAAGCATGCTGGCTGAGCGGCAAGACCACCTCACCAGACTTGCTGGGCACCTTGATGACGCGATTTTCCAGGTCGGTCTTCTCCCAGCGCCACTGCAGCAGGCTGCCTTTGCGCATTGTGGTCTCCATACAGATGGCGACAAATCCGATGTACTCCGGTCGGTCAAGCTGCTCCAGTGCTGCCCACAGACGCTGCTCCTGTTCGGCGGTCAAGAACACAAATCGCGAGTTGGACCTGCCGAGCTTCAACGATGCGGTGGGGTCCTCAAAGCCCTTCCAGTTCCATTCGGTGGGGGCCAGTCGGAACATGTGCCGCAGCAGGGCGATTTCCTTCTGAATCGTGCTGTCGCTCAGTCCTTCCGACTTCATGGTCGTCATCAACGCGCGGAAGTCCTTGGTCGTGAGCGTGTTGCAGCGCCTACGACCCAGCTCGTGGATGGCTGCGTATGTCTTTTCGCGCTTGGCCAGGCGCTTGTCACGATGCTCCGTAAAGGCTTTGGCACCAATCTTGAGCTCGTACTCTTCGATGACCGCATTGCCATCGGCGTCCGTCTTCCGGCGGATGCGGCTCATGCCCGCGCCGACGAGGTAGTTGCTGATACGGGTCAGCTCTGCCTTGCAGCCGCCCTTGACCAGCGAATACAGCTGCGCGTAGAGCCGCAGCGCCTGAGCCAGGGTGGCTTGCGTGGGGCCGCCGAGCACGGGCTCGTGCTCGCTGTTCTGGTTCGCCAGCATGTCGGCAATCCACGCCTTCGCTTCTTCGAAGCTGTCGAAGTTGTCTGCGGGGCGACTTCCGTTCTTCAGGGTGACCTGGGCGCGCCAGCGACCGCGGTACTTGAAGGGGCTGGGCATCTTGGAGTTGCCGCGCTTAGCCATGGCAGACCTCCTTGGCCAGCGACCAAGAAATCTTCCGCTTGGAAGCGTTGGAGAGCTCCAGCGGTGTGAAGTCCTCGGGGGTGGGCGTCCAGTAGGACCCGCCCATCGCCTGCATCTTCGAGCATTCGAGGTCGAGCCACGCTTGGGCGCTGGCCTGGTCATCGAACCTGCGCAGCACGGCCTGGCGCGGGGCCCACTCGATGCGGGCGACCCACTGCGTGGCGGCTCGGGAGGTCCGCAGCGGACTGGTCGGGTCGAACCGGCTCAGGCCGCGCAGCAGGTGCGACGGCTGGTACACGGCAGCCCACGGATAGGCGACCGGGTTGCGGTGGTGGGAGGAAGTCGCGGCGAGCGCGTGAGTGAGCTCGTGAGCTCGGGTGCCTGCGACGGCGGTGGTTTGGTCAGACATGTCGTCATCTCCGGTGGTTGAAGGTGACGTGTCTAGGAACCCAGTGCGTTGCGAGCGCTTTAGGACGCTTTAAAGCGTCGTGCCAGCGAACACGGGCGCACCGGGTTCTTTAGACCGACGACAGCGGTCCGTGCAGGCATGCACCGGGTGGCAGCAGCGAGTGGGGCGAACGCGGCGTTGCTATACGAACAAGCCTGGCCGAGGTCAGACCAGGCCCGCGTGGTTGCGGACGCTGCGTCCGGCTGCTGCCGGACCCGGTGGGATGCGCTATCACTTGCGCTATCAACCCCGGTTCAGACCCCGGAAAAGACAAAGGCCTTCCGAAGAAGGCCTTTGAAATCAACTACTTAACTTGGCTCCCCGACCTGGGCT
>JRYF01000776.1_pt1 | contig 22409 bp, 16 predicted proteins | sample 235331 | NCBI WGS metagenome assembly JRYF01 (sample SAMN03074217, study PRJNA261475) | activated sludge metagenome | biome: Wastewater Treatment Plant; feature: Wastewater; material: Activated sludge; isolation source: activated biomass of a wastewater treatment plant treating hydrocarbon... ...
GACCATGAAGCTCGCCACCTGCGAGTGCGATTGCGGTCCCATGGAAGTTCAACGAGGATCAAGCCTGAGGCACAACTCGTTGATGCGCTTGAAATTCTCGTTCACTGCGGTCCATGCGGTGTCACGCCGCCGATGGCGAAATGGGTAGCCAAGTGGGTAGCTAGCGGGTAGCTAGCCGGGTAGCTAGCAACCTACATTCGGGCAGACATCAACAGGCCTAGGAGGCCCGTGAAGTGCGTCAGCGCAACCTTCTTGACGACGTCCAGATCCGTCACTGGATTGCAAGGGGCGAGCCCGTTGCAAAGTCCGATGGCGACGGACTGACCTTCACCCTGTCCAAAGCGGGAACCGCGGCGTGGGTGTTTCGCTACCGGAACGCCGGGACCCGACGCAAGGAGGTCACGCTCGGCAACTACCCCGACCTCACACTTGCCGCGGCTCGGAAGCTCGCTCGTGAGCGCCGGGTTGACATCGACAAGGGGCGCGACCCGGCAGCGGACAAGAAACTGGAGAGGATGCGCGCCCAGCAGGCATGGACCGTGCGCACGCTCGCCGAGGACTACAAGACCAAGAAGCTGACCACCCCGCCGCTCGCCGAGGGGACCGTCTACTACCGCCGATGGGACATCGACAAAGTCATCGTCCCGAAGCTCGGCTCCCTCGAAGTTCGGCAGATCGTGCCGGCCGACATCGTCCACGTCCTGGAGAGCAGCAAGCGCTCGTGGACGATCTGCAAGCGAATCCTGACCTCGGCCAAACAGCTCTTTGGACATGCGTGCGGCAAGAGGCTCATCGACTACAACCCCTGCACCGGCATCGAACTCGTAGCACTGATGGGCGCTCGGCCCCCCGTGCGCAAGAGGGTCATGCTCACTGAAGACGAGCTTCGGACTCTGCTCAAGGACGTGGATGACATCGGCCTTGCAAACGCGGTTGCGCTTCGGATCCTGCTCGCGACTTGTGTTCGATCCATCGAGTTGACGAAGGCTCGCTGGGAGCACATCGACCTGGAACGAGGTACCTGGTGGGTGCCGGAAGAATCCGTCAAGACACGGGTCGGTTTCCTGGTCCCGCTTACCCCGACGGTCGTGACCTGGTTCCAGCGCTTGCATGAGTTGGCTGGCAATTCGACGTGGGTCCTGCCGGCTCGAAGGGCTCGCCGCGTCCGCCTCCAGGGCGACACTCATGTGGGCAAAACGACCCTGTGGGCAGCCATCACTCGTGCATTCGAGCAAGGCAAGATCGACGTGCGGCGGTTTACACCGCACGACACCCGCAGCACCGCCAAGGGGCACATGCGAAACATGGGTGTCGCCAACGAGATCACCGAGCTGGCGCTGAACCACACTCTCAAGGGTATGGAGGCCATCTATGACGTTCGGGAAGAGATCCCCGAACGACGCGCGGCGCTGGAACTTTGGGCTGCCTTCATTTCCGCTTGCGAGGCCGGTACCCCTTGGAACGTGGCTCCACTACGCCGCGCAGCTTGAACTGGCTGACCCAGGTCTCCTCGCACCGTTTCACTCTGCCAGCGGGGCGCCTGGCATGCGCCGCTCGCGGTCGGCCAGGCACTCAGGTCAACTGTTCATACGGCACCGGGCGCGGTAGATGCACGTTGCGCACACCCGGCTCGTTGCCGGATAGAGAGGCGACTCCGTGCCCATCAGAAGTGCTTCGCGCCGCGAGGCAAGGTCCCGAACGGCATGTGGCGATATCAGCCTGACCCAATGCGCCCTGCGCCCGGCCGCCGACTCCACGACAACCCACGCGACGGGAGCGACCCTTTCCCCCGTCTCACCCTCCAGCGCGACGCGCTGCGCCGACAGTTCGATGATGTCCGACGGGTGGACCCTGTCGGCTTGTCGCGTCTTGAGTTCGACCAGAACGATCCGCCCGCTCTGCCCCCGGTACGCGCGATCCACGCGGGCTACCACCTGCCTGTCGTCACCCGACCTGAAGGTCCGCTCCGAGTAGGCGAGCGTGTGATCCTTCAACGCCTCGGGCATCCATGTAGCCGCCTTCACGAAGCGTCTGCGAACAATGCGCGCCGAGGCCCAGGCCGCCGTCACACAGGCAACGCAGCCGGCGAGAAGAATCCAGAGCTCAGCCGCTGGCATGGCTTGCCTCGTGATTGGAGAGCAGACGGGTGGCTAACCAAATCAACGGCCTGATGGCTGCCCTTACCGTGGACCGCGTCATCGGCCACCTCTCCATCGCCCGGCACACGCTCGGTGCCAATCGGTAGTACGCGAGGATCACGCGCCGTCCTGCACGCGTGGGTCGAAGGCACCGATCGCGGAAGCGTCGCAGGACTTGTGTCTCCGGTCCTTCACCAAAGACATGCGTGGCAACGAAACAGCGTCCTCTTCGCGCAGCCTCGCCTTCTGAAGCGAACTGCCGATGTGCCCGCAGCCCCCGCTGCAGGGCCACCATCTGCTCGGGTGTTGGGCGCTTTCCCTCGTGATGCTCGAATACGACCAGCCGCTCGCAGACCCCCATCTGCGACAACGCCGACGCACTGACTGCGCGCTTCGCCTCGCGCCGGCGCCGCATCAATCCTCCGCTCCACCGATGTTGACCTCGAATGCCTGGCTGGTCTGGCGCGCCACAGCTGGGTCCACGCCGACATGCGGCAGCGCCTTTGGCGCGGCCACCATCGGCGCCGGCACTGGCACCGGAACGGTCATGCCGAGAAGCCATTGCTGCGCCAGCAGGCCCTCATGCGCGAGGAACCTCAGCCGGTTGACCCGCTTGGGCCCCTTGTTGAATCGCATCAGGTCGTCGAACAGACGTGGGTTGTCGTCGCGCGACAGTTCGAAGAGCAGCCTGACGCTCTGATCCTGCCTTGCTTCGGGGTCGTTCATGCCTGCATCCCCATGTCGACCGCCACGCCCGCGGCTTGCGTTGCCGCGGCCAAGTAGTTGGTGCCGGCGATCTGATAACCGCGCACGTTCGCGAACATCGGCTCCTTGACCTCCAGCACCTCGTGCGATGCGAATGCCTGCTTGACCGCCTTGCGGAACAGGAATGCACCGCCGCCGACCAGGATCACGTTGCGCACGTCGTAGGCGGGGCCGATGCGCCGCATCATGGCCGCGACGGCCTGCCGGGCGATGCTCTCGACCATCGGTCTCATCCGAGAGAGCTGATAGGTCTTCTGGTACACGGTCAGCGCCCTGCCGGTTCTCAGCGCGTGGTCGACGCTGTCCAGGCCGGTGTAGGGCGAACCGATCTCGACGCTCACGTCGTCCGCAATGAGGTTCAGGATGTCGGCCACCCCGCGGTCGACCGAATGGCTGCGCTTGTGCGACAGCTTCATGCCGCGCGCCACCAACCAGTCGAAGGTGCGCGAACCGGGATCGATGACCAGGCTTTGTTCGTCCTGCATCGCGAGCACGCGGTCGCGCTGATCCGCATAGTCGATCAGCGCGCCGTGCGGCTGCGCCATCGCCAGCGCCTTGCGCACCTGCACCGACTTGCCGCCGCCCACGTCGTGCCGGCCCGTCATCAGCTTCTCGAGCGCGGCCTTGTCGGCGGCAAAGGTCGCCACGGGCAGGCCGACCACCAGCAGGTCGATGTGTTCGACCTTCATCGAGCGCATGGCGCCGCGGGCCAGCGCCAGGTACTCTGGCGTGTCAATGTAGCGGTGGTAGATCTGCGTGGCGCGGAATCCGTCGCCTGCCAGCACGACGTCCGGGCCGACCTCGTAGAAGACGCCCTTGATGGGGATCGCGAAGGTCCGCCGGCGTTCCGCACCCAGCGATGCCGACGGATCGCGCGTGCTGAGGCAAGCGAGTGACGGGAAGCTGGCGCAGCGGATGTCGGCGGCCGTTCCGCCCGTCGTGAACTTGGTGTAGCCGAAGCCGACATCGATGGCTCGGACGATCGCATTCATGGAGTTGCTCCTACAGGACCTTTGAAGACCGCCAAGCATCGGGCGGCCGATGGCTGGCTCCCACGCGGAAGTCCGTCGAACCCGCCGCGCTATCGCGATCAGGTCACTCGCGGCGGCGACTGCGGTGGAACGCGGCTCTCGCTGCACTCCCACCTAGCCGCCGCCGCAACGGCGCTTCCGCAAGTCGCTCCACGGTCGCACCCGTCTCGGCCTCGTCAAGTGCCGCAGTCGCGCCAACGGCCCGCCACACCGTCCTGTCCTGGTCCTTCGGAGGCAGAGGTAGGAAGAAGGCTTGTCAACCCCTCTCGCGCACGGAGCCGACCTCGATCACGGCGCGCTTATCGGCACATTTCGAGCTTGAGGACCGCGTCGCGCTGGCACATGATTGCGGTGCGTCAAGCCGGTAGCTTCCACACCGGGCGCAGTGCACAGTCGCCGCGTCGAAGGAAGCCCCATCAGTCCGGTGACCTCGGTCGCCGAGGGCCAAGAGCCCCGGATCCACGCGGACTCGATCCGCCAAGTTCACCCATCAGCCGCCATGGCCCCCGAGGCCGTGGATTGCAGCGTGCCCACGGGCACCCGCCCCCTTTTCCCCTGACGTTCCAGCATCACGCGCCGCGGCCGCCTCGAGCGACCGCGACCCTCGGCACACCGGCTCGACCGGTATCCGTGGGACCTGCTTGAACGGACCGCCCACCGCGTTGGCTGCGGTGGTGCCTCTCGGTCCGGTTGAAACGTCCGCGTGCGGCCCCTCGATGGGCCGACGTACGGGTGACGCCCGCACACCATGCCGCGCCCGCCCTCGGCTACTGCCGAGTTGGCGTCGCGGTCCGCCCTGAGCGGACAGCCACGCGTGTACGCACCGTGTGCAAGGCGATCACTTTTACGAAGGCCTGGACGGTGCTGCCGTCCGAACCCTAGGCAACCGCGCGTGGGGGACGCGCAACCGACTCGATGCCTGGCCCGGCAACTGTCGGTCTCTCAACGGGCCGTCCCTTTCGATTCACCGGCACCCGGAGCTCGCCATGTCCCAAGTCGATCCGCTCACCGTCGACCTCGACACCCTGCCGCTGCAGCCGCAGCGGTGCATGCACGTGCTGGCGCTGATCCTGCGCCGGTACAACTGGCAGCACGCCGTCAAGGCCAAGAACATCGGACATCGCACCGCGCAGTCGCGCGGCCGGCTCTGCGTGTGGGTGTTCCGGTTCCTGCACCACAACCCGGTCAAGGCCTTCAAGCTCGACCCGCGCTCGTTCAGCGGTCGCCATGCCGACTTCGTGCTGGCGCACTGGTGCGCCGAAGCCAAGGCCGGCCGCCTGGCGCCGGGCACGATCCCGACGTACTACTCGCACCTCAAGACCTTCACCCGCTGGATCGGCAAGCCCAAGCTGCTCAAGCCCATCCGGGCCTACTTCAACGACCCCGCGCTGTACCGGCGCAGCGGCATCACGACGAACGACAAGTCGTGGCGCGCGCTGGGCATCGATGTCGCGTCGGTGATCCGCGATGTCGAGGACTACGACGTGCACGCGGCGGCAAGCCTCTGGCTGATGCTCGCCTTCGGGCTGCGGTTCAAGGAGAGCCTGATGCTGCGTCCGCACGTCGACGTGGCGACGGCGCGCCAGGCCAAGGGCGATTCAGGATCGGATGGGGAGGACGGGAGCGGAACGGTCCAGTACCTCGACACCCACCGCGGCACGAAAGGCGGGCGGCAGCGCTACGTGCCGATCGACGATGCCTTGTGCCGGCATGCCGTCATCTACGCGTGCCACGTCGCCAAAGGCACGCAGGGCAGCGTCGGCGACCCGAACCTGACGCTGGTCCAGGCGCTGCGCCGGTTGCGCTACGTGATGGAGCGCTTCGGCATCACGAAGCACGATCTGCGCGTGGTTCCGCATGGCCTGCGGCACCAGTTCGCGGCCAGCCGCTACACCGAGCTGACCGGCTCGCTGCCCCCGGTGGCCGGCGGCCAGGGCGTCGCGCCGAGCGCCGACAGCGCCGCGCGGCAACACGTGTCTGCCCTGCTTGGCCATGGCCGGCCGCAGATCACGAACGCCTATTTAGGCCAGTCCGCGGTTATGCGCAGCAAAGCGGCAGCCGGCTCGATGTCCGAACTGCCCGCGCCCGCGACCACCGACCCCGACGCCGCCGCGCTGGCCGTCCCCTCTACACCCACCCTCTGAGGACACCATGAAGCCCTACAAGCTGCCCTTCAGCCTCCCGCCGGCGCTGCCGATGCCGTTCGACGCGGATGCGCCTGTCGCCCCCGAACTGTTCGACAAGCCAGCGCTACCGGTCGTGCGGTGCGAGCCCTTGGCCCGCGTCTGGTCCAAGGCGCTGCGCGATGGCGTCGCGGCGGCTGTCACGCACGACCATGCCCTGTTCGAGCGGCTCCCTGGCCGTCACGATCCGGACTCGCTGATCTGCATCTACACCGACTCACCACTGGTGAGTCCGTGGACGCCCGCCAACCTGGCGCACCAGCTGCCGCCGATGGAGCGGGCCGCGATTCGTGCCTTGAGTCCATCGCTGTGGCTGCTCGAATGGGACATCGGCGGCAGCCTGGTCTGGGAGCTCATCGTGCCCGCCCTGCTTGCCGACCCACCCCGCGCAGCGTTCTGGGCCGGGGCGATGGTCACCGCCTTCGGCCATGTCGAGGAGGATCGCTCAGCCAGCGCCAGGTTCGCAATTGCGGCGATACGCCGGCCGACCGTGGGGCTCGAGCTGGACATCCGCCAGACACCGTTCGGCATCTGGTGCCCGTGGCTTCCCCGGGCGACGCCAGCGGCTCGGCACGCCGCCAAGCGATAGATGCTCGATCATCTGCCGGGCCTGCTGCGGCACATGAGCGCAGAGATCGCACCGTTCGACATCCCGGGCGACCACGACCTGTTCGCCGTGCCGCTGATGCTGGAACCCGTCACGGCCCTGCCGCAGCCGAGAGGCGCGCTTCACTAGGGCCCGCCGTCCCGGCCCCCGATCAACGGGCGCCTTCGTCGAGGGTTTCCTCGTCCTTCGGCTCACCCCCGGGCTCGGCTTCCGCGTCCCCGCCGTCAAGCCGCGCGCGACTCGTCTCGGACCGTTGCGGCGGGGTCCGCAGGCACCGCGGCAGCCAGCCCGTCGCGGCCAGGGCCTGCTCGGCACCAGCCGCAGCGCCATCCTTCTTCAGCCCGGCGAGCGGCGCGGCGGCGTTGGCACCCGCCGCCTCGGTCACCGCGGCGAGCGTCGTCGCCTTCGACACATGGTTGAAGTACGAGGCGGCACCGGCCTTCCACCAGCGCCGCATGTCGAGCGCCAGCGCCTGGGCCAGCGCGTCCGTGCTCTGGCGTTCGCGCTCGGCGCCATCGACCCCGGTGACGCTCGCGGCGACGAGGAAGGTCAGCAGTCCGATCACGGTCGGGCGTTCCTGCGCCAGCAGCCAGGGCAGCAACGCCGCGCCATCGGCCGGCAGTCGCGCGATCCACTCGACGCGCGTCTGCTCCATCAGCTTCCAGGCTTCGGCCTCGGCCATGTCCGCGGACTCGCGCCGCAGGCCCTCGTGCGTCTCGCTCGCGCTGACGGTGAGCGCATCGTCGCCGCCGCGGTAGCGGCGGAAGCCGTCCTTGAGCAGCTTCGCGGCCAGATGGGCCGTGAGCGCGGCCAGGGCCACGTCGGGTCGCAGCAGCAGTTCGGCCTGGATCGCCGCGACGCGGTGCGCGGTCAGGCTGCGCATCAGCTTCTCGGAGTGCACCGCGCGGGCGCCGCCCTTGGGCAGGCTCACGAGGGCAGTGCCGGCGGTCGTCTCGCCGCTCGTGGCTTGCCTCGCGGCCTGCACGACCGCATCACGATCCTCCGGCCGGACCAGCCCGCGCTTGACTTCGACTGTCCCCCGCGCTCCCACGAACACCACGCAGCCCGCCTGCGCCATCAGGTCCGCCGGAAACACCGCCAGGGCTTCGTCGATGGCGCTCAGTTCAGCTTGCAGCCGCTCGTCGTCGGCTTCCAGCCCAGCGTACTCGTCCTCGTCGCCGTCGCCGTCGTCGTCCGAAAGCGCCTCCATGCGCGCGTGCAGCGTCTCCAGTTCGGCTTCGAGTTGCGCATGGCGCGCCGCCTCGTCGGCGTTCGGCGCCCGGCGTGCGCGGCGCACCTCGCCGTGACGCACGTAGTCCTCGTAGACGTACCGGGCCCGCACGTCGACCCACTTCCAGCCTTCGGCGGCGACCTCGCGGGCCGGCTGCTGCAGCTTGTCCAGCGCCAGCCGCTCCAGCAGCGCGGCATCCTGCAGGTAGGCCTTGCCGTGGTCGCTGAACAGGTCGCACCGCAGGGGACCGCCCGCGGCTTCGTAGGCGGCCACCGTCACGAAGATCGCCACGCCGTCGCGATCCGACTCGACCTCGCCGCGGGTCAGCAGCCGGCGCAGTTGCTCCGCGCTGCGGTTCCATTCGGGCAACTGCTGCCACAGCTGCTCCTGCCGCGCCGGGTCGTCGATCGACGCGAGCACCATCAGGCAGTCCAGCCCGATCCCGCCTTCACGGAACAGCGTCAGCAGCGCAGGCGACACCGCCGCCAGCTTGAGCCGGCGCTTCACAACCTGCGGCGTGACGCCGAAGGCCGCCGCCACGTCCTCGACCGACCGCCCGCCGTCGATGAGCCGGGCGAAGGCCGCGAACTCGTCGGCCGGATTCAAGGCCTCGCGCTCGACGTTCTCGATCAGGCTGGCCATCAGCGCCTGCTCGGCCGGCACCACGAGCACCGGCACCGGCTGGTTCTCGGCCCAGCGGCCCTGCTCCACCAGCAAAGCCATCGCGCGCAAGCGCCGCCCGCCGGCGCAGACCTCGTGCACACCGCGCGCGCCGCGCACGACGATCAGGTTGTGCAGGAGGCCCGCGGCGTCGATGGACGCGGCCAGTTCGGCTAGCGGCAGCGGCGCCGCGGGGTTCTCGGGCCGTGCCTGGTAGGTCGGCGACAGCACGAGCTTGTTGAAGGGAACGAAGCTGCGCGGTGAAGCCGCGATCACGGCTTCCAGCTCCTGTTTGGAGAGTTTCATGGGGGCTCCTGAACGAGGGCGGGCACGACATCGGCCCGTGGATTCAGGTTCCCATGAGGGATGGCGCCATCAAGTGCGTGCGGCTCGAGCGGAGGACGTGCACGATGTGCTTGCTGGATCGACCCGATCCGTTCCATCGCCACCGCACGCCGCCACCGTGGGCGGGGCTTCGCAATGGCAACCTGTTGAGACGTGATCGGACCCGCAGGCCTTCGCGCACAGTGCAAGGGCTACCCGCAGGCGTCAGCCTGCCCAGCCCCGACTTGCGTCGGCGCCGCGGTCGATACCCGCCTTGCAAGCCCCTTCGTGCTCCGCCAGGAGCCCGATGCCCGCGGCACACCGACACCGCACCTGACTGATTGATCGGCCGCCTCGCGCGGCACCAGAGCCACCCACCCATGCGCCCGCGCATCCGGTGGGCCATCCATCCACCCTGACGGGGAGCCATCTCCCCGCGGGGGCAGGTGCGTCTCCGTCGCCCCACGGAGACCCCCCATGACTCGCATCCCCGAGCCTTGTTCCTGGCTGCCCGGCTTCGAGCCGGAGCCTGCCGCGGCCTTCGCGCCGCCCATGCCTCCCGTTCCTCCCCCTCCTCCAGTTCTGCCGCTCGACGACGAGCCGGGCGAAGAGGAACACGAGCCTCGCCCACCGCAACCCTTGTGGCGGCCGAGCGAGCCGCCGACGCCCATCGCCGCGCGGCACCCCTGGCCCCAACTGCCCGCCGGTGGACTCGACATCCCGCGCGGCGCGGTCGCCAAGTTCGAGGCCAACCTGGCCGCGATCCAGACCCTTCGCGCGCTCGACGCATCGGGCTGCGAGCCCGACGAGGACCAGCGCGCCACGCTGCTGCGCTACACCGGTTGGGGCGGCCTGCCCGCGAGCTTCAACCTCGAGGCGTCGGAACCGGCCTGGGCGCGTCGCGCCGCGCAACTGCGCGACACGCTCGATGCCGATGACCACAGCTCTGCGCTCGCCTCGGTCAACAACAGCCACTACACCCCGGTCGCGGTGATCGCGGCGATGTGGCAAGCGGTGCAAGGCTTCGGCTTCGCCGGAGGCCGCGTGCTCGAACCGAGTGCCGGCATCGGCCACTTCCTCGGCGCGATGCCGGCGGCGCTGGCCGAGCAATGCACGGTCACCGCCATCGAGATCGACCGGCTTTCGGGCCGGATGCTGCGGGCGCTCTACGGCGCCAGCGCCGTGGACGTGCGCATCGGCGCGTTCGAGAAGACGCCGCTGGCCGATGCCTGGTACGACCTGGCGATCGGCAACGTGCCCTTCGGCGCCTACAAGGTGGCCGATTCGAGCAACCGGCCCTATGGCCGATTCAGCATCCACAACTACTTCCTCGGCCGCGCGCTCGACCTGCTGCGGCCCGGTGGGCTGGCCTGTTTCATCACCAGCACTCACACGATGGATGCCTGGGAGGACACCGTGCGCCGCTACCTCGCGTCGCAGGCGGTGCTGCTGGGCGCGATCCGCTTGCCGCGCGGCGCCTTCGCCGAGATCGCGTCGACCGACGTGCAGGCCGACATCCTGTTCCTGCGCAAGCGGATGCCGGGCGAAGCCGACGAGCAACCGTGGCTGGGCCTGAGCGTGGTGCCCGAGGCGCTGCGCGATCCGCGCTGCGGCGAACGCTACCTGCAGGTCAACCAGTGGTACGCGGCGCGGCCCGAGTTCTGCATCGGCCGCATCCGCCAGGAAAGCAACGGCCACGAGCCGATGCCGACCGCGGTGTTCGACGGTGACCTCGCCGAAGAACTGCCGCGCCGGATCGATCTGCTGCCACGCGGCGTGTACAGCGCCGCCGCGCCAGAGGCAATGCCGGCCCCGCGCCGCGGAACGATCGCGGCAGTTGGAACCCGGCCTGGGAGTCATCACCTCCACCTCGGACGCGTGCATCGTGTGGAAGAAGGCGAACTGGTGGACATCCACGAGCGCCTGAACGCCACGCAGCGTGCCCGCGTCGCGGGCCTGTGTTCGATTCGCGACCACGCGCGAGCCTTGCTCGACCTGCAGTTGGCGGACGCCGACGACAGCCGGCAGCGCCACGAGCGCGCCATGCTGAACGGCAGCTACGACCGCTACGTCGCGCGCTTCGGGTGCTTGTCGAACCGGGCCAACGCACTCGCGTTCCGGCGCGACCCCGACTACCCGCTGCTGCTGTCGCTGGAGCACTACGACGAGGAGACCGAGACCGCCACCAAGGCGGCACTGTTCAGCCGGCGCACGCTGGCAAGGATCGTCGAGCCCGAAGCCGCGGCCGAGCCCGAGGAGGCGCTCGCCGCCTCGGTGCAGTGGCGCGGCCGGGTCGATCCGGCCTGGATGGGCCAGTTGCTGTCAGCGCCGCCAAAAGCGGTGCTCGATGCGCTGGCCGAACGCGGGCTGGTGTTTCTGGACCCCGCGGACGGTCAGTGGAAGACCGCCGACGACTACCTATCCGGTGAGGTCAAGGCCAAGCTCAGGCAGGCGCTGGCCGCCGGCCCGGAAGCCGCGCGCAACGTGGCGGCGCTGGAACGGGTGCAATCCGAGGACTTGCCACCGGCAGCCATCGAGCCGCGCCTGGGCGCGGTATGGATCCCCGCCGGCGACGTGGAGGACTTCATCCGGCAGGTGCTGGAGCAGAAGGACTGCGAGGTGGGCTACTCGGCACAGGCCGGCGCCTGGTCGGTGCGTTACCCCGAGTGGAGTGCGCGCCAGAACGTCAAGGTGACGCAGGAGTTCGGCACCTCGCGGCTGAACGCCATCGAGCTGGTGCAGTGCGCGCTCAACGTGCAGGTGCCGACGGTCCGCGATCCGGACCCGGAGAGCGACCGCATGATCGTCAACCCCGACGAGACATTGGCGGCGCGGGAGAAGCTGGCGCTGATCAAGGAGCGCTTCGCGGCCTGGGCCTTCGATGAAGCCGAGCGCCGCGAGCGGCTGTGCCGGACCTACAACGACCTGTTCAACGCCACGCGGCCGCGGCAGTTCGACGGCTCGCACCTGAAGCTGCCGGGGTTCTCGCGCTGCTACGCGCTGCATCCGCACCAGCGGGACGCCGTGTGGCGCGTCGTGCAGTCCGGCAACACCGGGCTGTTCCACGTCGTCGGCGCCGGCAAGACCGCGGTCTGCGCGATCGCCGGCATGGAGCTGCGGCGCCTCGGTTTCGCGGCCAAGCCATGCCACGTGGTGCCGAACCACATGCTGGCGCAGTACACGGCCGAGTTCGTCCGGCTGTACCCGAATGCCGCCGTGCTGATGGCGGGCAAGGAAGACCTGGAGGGCGACCGCCGGCGCGAGCTGGTGTCGCGCATCGCCACGGGCGACTGGGACGCGGTGGTCATCACGCACTCGAGCTTCGAGCGCATCCGGATGTCGCCGGCTTTCACACAAACCTTCATCAAGGAATTCATCATGGAAATCGAGATGGCAGTGCGCGCCGAGCGGCGCAACGACCGGGGCAACCGGATCGTCAAGCAGCTCGAAGCGATGAAGAAGAACTGGACCGTGCGGCTGGAAAAGCTGCTGGCCGACGCGAAGAAGGACGACCTGCTGAACTGGGAACAGCTCGGCATCGACACGCTCTTCGTCGACGAGGCCCACCTGTTCAAGAACCTGTACCGGTTCACGAAGATGACGCGCGTCGCCGGCCTGCCGCTGGCGAACTCGGAGCGGGCCTTCGACCTGTTCCTGAAGACGCGCTACACGATGCGCCTTCACGGCGGCGCGCAGCGCGGGGTGGTGTTCGCCACCGCCACGCCGGTGGCCAATACGACGGCCGAAGTGCACACGATGATGCGCTACCTGCAGCCCAGAAGGCTGGAAGCTCTCGGGCTGCAGCAGTTCGACGCCTGGGCGGCCACCTTCGGCGAAAGCGTCACGGCGCTCGAGCTCGCGCCCGACGGCAGCGGCTACCGCATGAACACGCGCTTCGCGCGTTTCATCAACGTACCCGAGCTGATGGCGATATTCGGCGAGGTGGCCGACATCCGCACCGCGGAGATGCTGAAGCTGCCGGTACCGGCGCTGCGTGGCGGCAAGCCGCGCATCGTGGCCTGCCCGGCGAGCAGCGCGCTGAAAGCCTACGTGCGCACGCTGGTCGAGCGCGCAGAGGCGATCCGCATGGGTCGCGTCAAGCCGCAAGACGACAACATGCTCACGGTGACTACCGACGGTCGCAAGGCCGCGCTGGACTTCCGGCTGGTGGCGCCGAGCGCACGATTCGACGCGCAGGGTAAGGTGGCGGCGTGTGTGCGTGAGGTGATGGCGGTGCGGCAACGCACCGAGGCCTTCCGCGGCGCGCAGCTGGTGTTCTGCGACCTGTCGTCGCCGAAGGAAGGCAAGGCCTTCAGCGTCTACGACGACCTGAAGCAGCGCTTGGTCGATGCCGGCGTGCCGGCAACCGAGACCGCGTTCGTGCACGACGCCGACACCGATGCTCAGAAGGCCACGCTGTTCAAGGCTGTGCGCGAAGGCCGGGTGCGGGTGCTGCTCGGATCGACGGCGAAGATGGGCATCGGCACCAACGTGCAGACCCGGCTGGCTGCGCTGCATCACCTGGACGCCCCCTGGCGGCCGTGCGACGTGGAACAGCGCGAAGGGCGCATCCTGCGCCAGGGCAACGCGTGCGAGGACGTGGAGATCTTCCGCTACGTCACCGAAGGCAGCTTCGACAGCTACATGTGGCAGGCCTTGGAGACCAAGGCGCGTTTCATTGCCCAGGTGATGAGCGGCGACAAGGGGCTGCGTTCGATCGAAGACGTGGAATCGGCGGCGCTGTCGTACGCCGAAGTGAAGGCACTCGCCTCGGGCAACCCCCTCGTGATCGAGAAGGCCGGAGTGGACGCCGAAGTGGCCAAGCTGTCGACGCTGTTCTCGGTGTGGCGCAACCAGCGCTATGCGAACGAGAGCGAGGTGGCGCGACTGCCGATGCTGATCGAGTCGCTGGAGCGCAGGCTGGTGTTGCTGGATCAAGACTGCGAGCGTGCTGAGCCGGTGTCGGTCAACGACATGCACGTTGTACTGGCCGGCCAGGTGCTGGTCGGCGCGGAGGCGGTCGGCGAAGGCCTGCGCCAGATGGTGCGTGCGGCGAAGGCCGCGCAAGGCAGCGTCGAGCAGCGGGTCGGCCGGTTCGCCGGTTTCAACCTCGGACTGCGCGCCAGCCGCGACGAAGGCGTCCCCGGCCTGTACCTCGAAGGTCACTGCCGGTACGACGCCGAGGTGTACCGGACGGCCCAGGGCCTGGTGGCGGCGCTGCTCGCGGCGCTGGCGTCGGTGCCCAAGGAGCGCGATGCAGCGCGCCAGCAACTGGCGGTGCGCGGCAAGCGCCTGGCCGATCTGCGGATCGAGCTCGAACGCCCGTTCGAGCATGAGGGGCGCCTGGCGGACCTCCTCGCGCGGCAGCGCCGGCTGCAGCGCCAACTCGACCTCGACCAGGACTCGGCGGGCGCCAGCCGCATGGATGCCGAGGACACGAAGCTCGCCGCCTGAAGGCCGTTTTACCCCCTCCCCGCTACCGCGGGGAGGGCTTCTCTTGATCGCCTCAAGCCTGACGCCCGTGCCGTCAGGTCGGCTCGTCCACAAACAGTTCAGGGAACAGCAGCCTGACCAGCGCATCGTGAGTCGTGTCCGCGGTGTAGGCCGGATCGCCGTGGGCGATGCGCGCCTTGTACTCCGCAACCTTCGCCGCCCACTTGCCGGACACATCCTCGGAGCGGATCAGCTCTGCTCGCTCGAAGGCCTTCAACGCGGCTCGGAAATAGTGAAGATACTGGCGCAGCCCCGGTTCGACGTGGTGGGCAATCTGAATGAAGTTCGAGTAGTCCCATCCGACCACGCGACCATGCTTTGTCGAGTACAGCACGTTGAGCAGACCTCGCGGGAGCATTCCGGGGTACTCCGGCAGCGCAACACCCGCGCCGGCACAGTCGCGACGCAGTTGCCCCCAGGTCTTATGGTCTTCCTCGCGGGTCGTGACATGGGCAATGTACCAACCCTCGAACTTGTCCCGCAAAGGCTTCAGACGGGCCATCTTGCACTCGCGGACCTCCCTGGCCAGTCGGTTCCGCTCCCGATCGAAGTCGAAGTGGTAGGCACGCTGCGTGTCGGCATCGAGCGTGAGCGCGTCGAAGGGAACGAGTTCCCGGCGCAATTCGCTGACCCCTCCTCCCAGCGTCGGCTCGGCCCAGATGCACTCGAGCAGGAACCGCCGCTGTCGAAGTGACTCGTCACGCGTAGCCTGCGTGACGACGAACGCGTTGCGGTTGTTGTTGTAGAACACATCCTCCTGGGTAAGACGACGCGCGCCGATCTTGAAGTGCGCGAAGACCCAGAACAGCAGCCCACCTTCTTGGCGGTAAAACTCACGACGCTGCGCGATGACGTTGATGTAGGTCGTCGACAACTGGATCTCGAACGCGACCTTGACGCCGCCATACGAGGCGCGCACGTCCGGCTTGCGCCATTCGCCGGAAAACGCCCCGGTCCACCGCCCCTCCACCACTACCTCCGAGATGCGCGGATCAGCGTGCAGGCAGGCCGCGATCCATGACTTCATCTCCAGGTGCAGCCAACTCTCCTTCGCGCCGTTGTACTTGCGAGCGTCGATCTCGTCTTGCGACAGCAGGCCTCGGGTTACCGCCGAGCAGCGGCCGTCTTCCAGCGAATGCCGAAAGAAGAACTTGCGGCCCTCCGGTCGCGAGACCAGGTAGACCGGCGTCATGCACATGGCGCACACGAGCCGAGGCTGTTCGCGCCGCAGGTCGGTCTGCAACTGCATGCGCAATTGGAGCGCCTTCTCGTAGTCGTCGCCGATGACGTCGGCGTGCCGCTCGCAGCGACCCGTCGAGAGATCGAGCAACTCTGCGACCTCCGGGTCTTCGACTGCGAAGTGCCCCAGGGCGCGCGGCAGCGGCAACTGCCCATCGCTGCCCGGGGTTGCGCATTTCTCGGTCAAGCGCGCTCCGGTGGCTGTCCCACTGCCTGCCGTCAGGCTTCTGCGGCCAGCAGCGCCTCGCGCACGGCGCGCACCAGCAGCGCTCGACGCGGCGACCGCCGCAGCGCAAGCGACATCTCCAACTGCACGCCGGCCCCGCCGCACCCCCGGTTGCAGACGTTCATGGGATCCGCCGCGTCGAGTCCGGCCGGCGCGGTTTCGCATTCGACGCCGAGACCTCGCAGGCGCTCGCCGATCGACTCCCGCAGGACGGCATCCCGTCCACCCAGCAGCACGATCTCACCCGCATGGCCGCAACCGTGCACGGTGACCACAGACCGGCATGCGCTCAGCAAGTCCAGGCAGTCTGGCTCGTCGAACAGGTGGCTCGACAGATGCAGTGCGGCAAAGTTGCCTGCCTTCAGCAGCCCTTCGAACAGGTAGAGGTTGAAGTCCTGGCCGGCGATGTCCCGGGAGATATCCGAGGTGTGCGCTTCAATGCTGCCGCCGTGCGGCGCCACGATCGCAACCTCGGAACCGGGACGCGGCACCAGCACGACGCGGTAGTCGCGGTCGCGCTCGTACGCGGCGGCCAGGTCGGCAAAGGAGCGAAAGTTCTTGGCAAGCTTGACCATTGATTCCATTGTCGCGGACGAGGCCGACCGATTCCGCCACGTCACGGCAGCGACGAAGGCGGGCCGTTGCGCATGGCGGTCGCCTAAGCCCGCAACGATGTTCTTGTCGGGACGGCGTGTCCGGTCAACACTGACCACGCTACCTGTGGGCATCGTGCCCGCAAAGCCTTCACCGGAGCTTCGGCTGCGCTGAAGTCCAGCCTCGCTGGCGTCGCGGTCGTTACCCGCCCTCGAGCGCCAGGCCCTGCCTGGTCAGGCCGCTCCATGCGGTCCGTCAACGGCTCCCGCCACTGTGCGGGAACCCGAGTGGATGAAGCCGCCGACGTGCTGGCTTCACCAGCGCCGACATGCGCTGCGCACGCAGCGTGATGCCCGGCAGCGAGCAAGGCCCCGATCGAAAGACCGCGGGCCTTCCTTTCTTGGCGAACCATTCCTCTCACGGGGCCGTGGCTTGCCATCCAGTCGCTTCGACCCACGCGGACCGAAGCATCCCAGACGGGGAACCATGTTCCCCGACGGGAGCGGCGTTCCCCTTCGCTTCACGAAGGAGAACTGCCATGTGTGCAAGTCAAGCAATGAGAGCGCCACGGCCCGTCGGCGTGCTGCTCGGAGGGTCGGGACGCGTTCGCGCGCAGATCCCGCCGCCACCGCGACTGGCCGCCCTGCTGCGCCCTGCCGCGGCGTGAGAGTGCATTCGTCGGCGAGTCGCCTGGTCTCACGGCCAGACACTCGCCCGACGAGGCCGATAGGTCGCGTTCCGCGTACCGCCGCCAACGATGCCGATTCGTCGGCGATCTTCCAACCAGGGGAGTCCACCGTCTCCCCTCGGGGTGCCGGTGCGCTCGCCGACCAAGGAGTCCCCATGTTGAACGACAGGCCCTACCCGGCCCCGCGCAAGGCGAAGCGCTCGGCCGTGGAAATCGAAGAAGAGCGCGCCTGGGTCCGCTTCTACCGGCAGGTCGGCCAGGCCGACATCGCCACCGAGGTGCTGACCCAGCTCGATGCCGACGCGCAGGCGCGGCACGACCACCTTGCGCTGTACCTGAGCTGCCGCGAATCGCTGCGCGCGCACAAGGCGCGGACGCAGCGCAACAAGCGGATCGGGCAGTTCGTGCGGCAGGCTGGTCGCGTGCTCGTCGTCGAGCCGCTGCGTACGCTTCGGCTGAAGACCTCGCGCGCGATCGATCTGCTCGTCGAGTGCCTGCCCGAGATGCGTCGCGAACCCGCCGCGGCGAAGGTACGGCAACTGCGGCGCGACGCCAACGTCGCCCAGGCCCTTGCCGCTTTCGACCCCAAGGCCACGCGGCAGTCATCGTCGGACGCCGAGGCGCCAGCGCCCGCCGCCGCGCGCACGGCCTGACGCCACCCCTCGCCCCGAAGCCCTTGTGCTTCGGGGCTCCTCTTCCATCTCTATGCCGCGATTTCGAGTCGGGCCCGCTCCTGGTCGATCAGCCAGTGCAGGAACTGCGTGTCGCGCGAGCGGCCCCAGTAGTGCGCCTTGCAGCGGGCCACATAGGCGTCCAGGTCCGCCGCCGTGCGGATGTTCGCCGGCTCGATGTCGGTGAGCCGAAACAGTCGTTCGGCCTCGGGCCGAGTCAGTCGAATGTGGGTTCCAAGGCGGATCATGGTGGGCGCGCACCCCAGGGTCTCGCCGCCATGCTCGCGCCAAGCCGCGCACACCTGCAAGCGCAAAACACGCTTTCGTTAGACCTTCTTCGCTAGCTCGACCCCAATCGCGTCCGGCTGCGATTCCAGTGGCAGCCACATGGCGCCGTGTTGCGGGCACGCGACGCGACACCGGGATTGGCGCCACGCAGAACTGTCCCATGCCGCCGGCCCGCTCGGATGGCGTTCGCATCGCCACCCGATCGGCCGAAGCCCGCCGCGACGACACTGACGCGGCATTTGATCGTGAGATCAGACCCTCCGACAGGAGGTCCTGGCCCGGCCAGGCGTAGCAGTCGTCACCTGCCCCTTTGGCGCCCTCGCGGCGCCACCCGCTCGGGAACCCGTTCCCGGCTGGGGCGGCGTTCCCGTTCGTCCTTTCGATGAACCCCATGGAGAACGCCATGCAGAACCTTGCTGCCATGTCGCGCGCCGAACTGATCGGCGCCTTGCTCGCCCCCGTCCTGCCCAAGGACCATCCGCACGCGGATCGGGTGAACGACCTCGAGTCCGCCTACTTCGGTACCGCTGCCGTCGCCACCGAGGCGAGCGACACCCTACTCGACCACAAGCTCGGCGTCGCGCGTGAATTGCTGATGCGCGACCTGCGCGCGCAGCTGAGCGCCGGCCCGGTGATGAACTCGCCACAGGCGCTGCGCGACTGGCTGCGCCTGCACTGCGCCGGCCTGCAGCACGAAGTCTTCATCGTGCTGTTTCTCGATGCGCAGAACCGCCTGCTCAGTGCCGTGGAGATGTTCCGCGGCACGCTGACCCAGACCTCGGTCTATCCGCGCGAGATCGTCAAGAGCGCGCTGGAGCGCAACGCCGCCGCGGTGGCGCTGGCACACAACCACCCGAGCGGCTCGGCCGAGCCGAGCCGTGCCGACGAGTTCCTGACGCAGAACCTCAAGTCGGCGCTGGCGCTGGTCGACGTCCGGGTCCTCGACCACTTCGTCCTGGCCGGCGACCAGTGTGCGTCGTTCGCCGAACGCGGACTGATCTGACCCGCGGCAGCTGCCGCCATCGACAACCCCGAGGGGGCGTGTCGCCCTCGCGGGCGCGCGCCCCTTCGAGAAGAGAAGGAGCAACACCATGTTCACCGGTACATCGCCGCGATCTCCAGCCTGCCCGGTTTGCCCGGGCCGGGGCGTGCCGCTCGGCCAGCTCGGCCGCCTGCGCTGGTACCGCTGCCGCGATTGCGGAATCGACTTCAACCGGCGTGCGAAAGCGCCGCCGACCGCGTCCCTCCGGCCTGCCGGGAGGGCGTCATGAGCGAACTCGTCCTGACCCGTCTGCGCGAACTCGAGGAGCCCCTCGTCGCACTGTCGACCGCGCACCTTTCGCCGGCCACGCGCCAACTTCTGCAGGAGGACCGGTTGTCCGTGAATGCCTATCCAACGCTCACCGGTGGCTTCGTCTACGTCGGCGCGCCGCGCTACGACACGCCGCTGGAAGCCGACCTCACCCAGCTGTTCGAACTGGCCGAACGTGCAGGGGTCGTCTGGCTCAAGTTCGACGTGCACGGCGCCACGGTCGAAGGCATCGAATGTTTCGAAGACCCAGGGGCCGAGACATGAGCCGGCACCATCTGCGCACGGTGCGCGGAACAAGCTCATTGCTCGTCGTGATGGGCTACGACCGGCCGCTCAACGAGTTCTTCCTGCAACTCTGGGACGATGCGCCGGGTACAGAGGCCGAGGAGCCTGTGTACAGCAGCATGGATGAGCCAGCGGCCGATTGGCGCGACATCGCCACGGTCGTCCGGCGACTCGCGGAACTCGATGTCCCGGTGCCGCGCTCGATGATCGATGCCGTCGTCGCCGACAGCGTCCATCGCGCCGGCAACCGGATCGTGGAGCACACGCTCGCTGGGCAAGTGACGGAACTGTCGGCCTGACACGTCGGCGACCGATCAGGAAGGGAAGTCAGCCCGCAATGGGTCTGGCTTCCCTTCTCTGCCCACGACGCTCACGGACCTCCCTCGTGCAAGGCCCGCTCGGAGGCGATCACCATCTCGTCGAGGTCGATCACCGCATCGGCCATCGCCGTCAGTTCGGGCGTCTGCGAGACGAAGAACTCGCGTTCGTACCCGCCGAGCTTCAGAACCTCGCGTTTCATCGCCATGAACATGCGCTTGCGGTCGGCATCCAGTGCGCCATCGGCCTCGTCGCAGAACAGGGTCATGCAGCGCCGGCCGGACTGCTGCGCGAGGTACAGCGCCACCGCACGCGTCAGGCATTCGTTGATCCACACCCGTTCGCCGCCGCTCATCAGCGCGACGCTCTTGATGTTGCCTGACTCGCTGTCGTGCGCCTCGATGTCGAAGCCTTCGCGTGCCTCGCCCTTCGCCGTTTCGACCTGGGTGCGAATCGCCACCGTGAAGCGCGCGCCGTAGCAGGCCAGCAGCAGGTCGTTGGCCAGGCCCGACAGCGCGGGGCCGGCATCCTCGATGGCCAGCGCGATGAGCCCGTCGTGGCTCATGCAGCGCACGAACAGCAACCAGTCGGCCAGGCGGTTCTGCACGCGGTCGATGGACGCGCCGAGCGCAGAGCGCCGTGCATCGAGGCGCGAACGCTCGGCGTCGGCGGCCTGGCGTTTGTGTACGTCGGCGAGCGCAGCGGCATGGGCCCGCTCCGCTTCGTCGAGGCTGCGCTGGGCCGATGTGACTTGCGCCGCCGCTTCCACGAGCCGTTGCACGTCGAATCGTGGCGGCAGCGACGCCAGCATCTGTTCGATGGCGACGGTTTCGGCGCGATGCGCCTCTCGCCGAGCTTGACTCTGCTGCGCGGATGCTTGCAGTCCGCCAGCGATGGCCTGCCGCTCGGTCCGCTCATCGTCCGATTCGCGGATCGACTCGGCCAGTTGCAGGGCCTTCACTTCCTCCAGCAGCGCCGCGTGGTCCTCCTGGGCGCGCACCAGCTCGGCCTTGCGCCCGGCCAGCGCGCTCAGGGCAGCCTCCCTGCTCGATGCTCTGGCGACACGCCGCTCGGCGTCCCGCAGCGCATCCGCGGCGCCCTGCCGCTGTGCCGCCTGCCGCTCGAGCGGCTCGATATCGCGCAGCAACTGCGCGCGTTCTTGCGCAAGACGTTCGATCTCGCCGCGCGCCGATGGCATCAAGGCGGCGGCCTCGCGGGCGTCACCCAGCAGCTGGCAGCGGCCTTGCAACGGCAGACCACTGCAGGGCACCGACCCGACAAGGCCGAACCGATGCGTGAGGTCCTGCGCCCGCAATGCAGCCTTTCCCGCTGCCTGCTCGATCGCGCCGAACCGCTGCCTTGCGTGGCTGCATGCATCGCGCGCCCGTGTCGCCTGCTCGACGCCGGTGCGCGCCTGCGCCAAGCGCGCTTGCAACGTGGCGAAGACTCGCTGGGCAAGTGGCAGTCGACGCTCCGCGCGGGCGACACGCGCCGCGTCGGCCACGAGCGCGGCACAGCGACGCAGCCGAACCTCCGCTACCTCGCGGCGCGTCTTGGCGCTTGCGATGCGGTCAGCGACCCGCCGATTCAGCCGTTCGGTGCGCTCGCGCTGGTCGTCCTGCAGTCGTTGCCATTCGGCTTCGGAACGCTGCAGGTTCGCCGCGGCCAGGCGCAGGCGGTCTTCGAGCCGCGCGCGCTGCTCACCGATCGCGGTCGACTGCGACTGCTCGGTCAGCAGGCGAGCGTGGGACAGCCGGGCCGCATCGCATCCGCTGCGTGCCGCGTCGCGGGCCTTAGCCGCCATGGCCACCGCCTGATCGGCGCCGTGCAGCCGGGTGAGGTCGGCCTTCACCCTCATCTCGTCGACGGCCAGTTCGGACTGCCGCATCCGCCGCGCGCTCAAGCCCGCCTTCAGTCCGCGAACGACCTCCTGCGCACGGCTGCCGAGTCGCCCGATCTCGTCCAGGCCGAGCAGGTCAGCCAGCAGCCCTTTGATCTCGGCGTTGCGGTACTGGCTCAGGTGACGCCGTCCCTGCGCCGCGAAGACCGAAGTGAAGAAGGTCTCGGCGCTGCCGCAGATCGACTCCACGCAACGCGAGTAGCTGTCGCAGCGGCCATCCGACACGGTGCCGTCGGCGATCACGGCCGGCCGCCACGCGCCGTCATCCCAGGCGAACAGATACGCCTCGGTCCGGCGCCGCCCGCCGGACCGGATCACCAGCTGCGAGCGGTAGCGCCGCCCGTCCATCTCCCACACCAGCGTCTTCTCGCTCTCCGGCAACACGACATGCTCGTAGTACGAGAAGCCGCCGGGCGCGCCTGTCGACGCGCGCGACGGCATCAGCAGGTAGGGGTG
>JRYF01000159.1_pt1 | contig 22381 bp, 17 predicted proteins | sample 235331 | NCBI WGS metagenome assembly JRYF01 (sample SAMN03074217, study PRJNA261475) | activated sludge metagenome | biome: Wastewater Treatment Plant; feature: Wastewater; material: Activated sludge; isolation source: activated biomass of a wastewater treatment plant treating hydrocarbon... ...
CCACATCGAGCCCTACGAGCGCAGCAGCTCGGTGCGCTTCCGCGTCGACGGCACGCTGCGCGAGGTGGTGCAGCCGAACCGTGCGCTGCACGCGGCGCTGATCAGCCGCCTGAAGATCATGGCCGAGCTCGACATCGCCGAGAAGCGGCTGCCGCAGGACGGCCGCATCAGCCTGCGCATCGGCGGCCGCGCGATCGACGTGCGCGTCTCGACGCTGCCCAGCGCGCATGGCGAGCGCGCCGTGCTGCGCCTGCTCGACAAGACCGAGAGCCGCTTCACGCTCGAAGGCCTGGGCATGAGCGGCGACGTGCTGGCCGCCTTCGGCCGATTGATCCAGCAGCCGCACGGCATCGTGCTCGTCACCGGCCCGACCGGCTCCGGCAAGACGACCACGCTGTACGCCAGCCTCGGCCGCGTCGACACCGCGACCACCAACGTGCTGACGGTCGAGGACCCGGTCGAGTACGAGCTGCCCGGCATCGGCCAGACCCAGGTCAACCCGCGCATCGAGCTGACCTTCGCCAAGGCGCTGCGCGCCATCCTGCGCCAGGACCCGGACGTCATCATGATCGGCGAGATCCGCGACCACGAGACGGCGCAGATCGCGGTCCAGGCTTCGCTCACCGGCCACCTGGTGCTGGCCACGCTGCACACCAACGACGCGCCGAGCGCGGTGACGCGGCTGGTGGACATGGGCATCGAGCCCTTCCTGCTGTCGTCCAGCCTGCTCGGCGTGCTGGCGCAGCGGCTGGTGCGGGTGCTGTGCCCGCGCTGCAAGCGGCTCGGCGACGACGGCCGCTGGCACCCGGTGGGCTGCGAGCACTGCGCGATGAGCGGCTACAAGGGACGCACCGGCGTCTACGAGCTGATGGCGGTCGACCCGACGCTGCAGGCGCTGATCCACAACCAGGCCGCCGAGAGCGAGATCCTGGCCGCCGCGCGCGCCGCCGGGCTGCGCTCGATGCGCGAGGACGGCGAGCGCCTGATCGTCGATGGCACCACCTCGGCCGAAGAGGTGCTGCGCGTGACGAGGTCCTAGGCCCTTGCCCGCCTACCGCTACGAGGCGCTGGACGCCGCCGGCAAGGCGGCCACCGGGCTGCTGGAGGCCGACAACGCGAAGGCCGCGCGGGCCCAGCTGCGCGGGCGCGGGCTGGTGCCGCTGGACGTCGCGCCGGTCGCCGCGGCGGCCGGCGCCGCCGCGCAGCGCTTCCGGCGCCGCGTGTTCTCGTCGTCGGCTCTGGCGGTCTGGACGCGCCAGCTCGCCGGGCTGGTCGCCTCCGGGCTGCCGCTGGAGCGTGCGTTGACGGCGCTGGCCGACGAGGCGGAGACCGAACGCGCGCACGAGCTCGTCGCCCACCTGCGCGCGGAGGTGAACGCCGGCAGCAGCTTCGCGCGCGCGCTGGGCTCGGCGCCGCGCGAGTTCGACGAGGTCTATCGCGCGGTGGTCGCCGCCGGCGAGGCCAGCGGCGCCCTCGGCCCGGTGCTGGAGCGGCTGGCCGACGACCTCGAGGAACGCCAGACGCTGCGCGCCCGGGTGATCGGCGCGATGATGTACCCGGCCATCGTGTCGGTGATCGCGGTGGTGATCGTGATCTTCCTCGTCACCTACGTCGTGCCGCAGGTGGCCAGCGTGTTCACCGGCTCCAACCGTGCGCTGCCGGGGCTGACGCAGGCGATGATCGCGATCAGCGACTTCGTGCGCGAGCTCGGGTGGCTGGCGGCGCTGGTGCTCGTCGGCGTGATCGTCGGCTTCTGGCTGCTGCGGCGCGGCGAGGCCTTCCGCGCACGCACCGACGCGCTGGTGCTCAGGCTGCCGCTGGTGGGCCGGCTGGCGCGCGGCTACAACGCGGCGCGCTTCGCCGGCACGCTGGCGATGCTGGCCGGCGCCGGCGTGCCCATCCTCAAGGCGCTGCAGGCGGCGTCCGAGACGCTGTCCAACCGCGCGCTGCGCGCCGACGCGCTCGATGCGCTGGTGCAGGTGCGCGAGGGCGCGCCGCTGGCGTCGGCGCTGGCGGCGCACAAGCGCTTCCCGGGCCTGCTGCCGATGTTCGCCCGTCTGGGCGAGCAGACCGGCGAGCTGCCCGAAATGCTGCAGCGCGCGGCGGCACAGCTCTCGGCCGAGGTGCAGCGGCGCGCGATGGCGCTGGCCACGCTGCTGGAGCCGCTGCTGGTGGTGGCGATGGGCGTGATCGTGCTGCTGATCGTGCTGGCGGTGCTGCTGCCGATCATCCAGCTCAATACCTGGGTGCGCTGAGGCGAGTCATTCCGCCTGCTGGCGCGGCCAAGCCCTGACTGGGGTCAGGTCATGGATTTCGCAATACGACATCGATGACCTGACCCCTGGACGCGGGTCCCGACCCAAGTCGGCTGTTGGACCTTCGATGCCGGTTCGTCGTGTCCGCGTTCATCGGCCGTGGCGGCCGCGCCGAGCCCGTGGTGTTCGAGTCTTCGTACGCAACGGTGGTGCCCAGCGCGGCAGGGGGCAACCCGGCGACCGATTTCTCTATGGGGCGCCGGGTTGCCCCCCCGCCCCGCCGCCACGGCCCCTGAACGCGCGCAGGGCACGAACCTGCAACGCGGGCCAAACGTCAGCTCCTGGCATCACACTTCGGACTTCGCTCCGGCCGACCTCCCGACGCCAATGACCACCCCGGATTTCCGCCTCACCTACGCCACGATGTTCGACCCGCCGCCGGCGCTGCACGAGCGCTTCGACGCCGCGCTCGCCGAGGCGCGGCGCAGCGTGCTCGGCGCCGACCGGCCGATGTGGATCGGCGGCCAGCCGCGCGACGGGCAGGCGCGCTTCGAGGTTCGCTCGCCGATCGACCAGGACATCCTCGTCGGCCGCTTCCCGAGTGCGACGGCCACCGATGTCGCCGACGCGGTCGCCGCCGCGCGCGCCGCCTTCCCCGGCTGGGCCGCCACGCCCTGGCGCGACCGCAACGCGCTGCTGCGCCGCGCGGCGGCGCTGATCGAGGAACGGGTCTACCTGATGGCCGCCGCGGTGGCGGTGGAGGTCGGCAAGAACCGCATGGAAGCGCTCGGCGAGGTGCAGGAGACGGCCGACCTGATCACCTGGTACGCCGACCGTCTCGAAGAAGCCGACGGTTTCGACCGCCGCCTGCCCGACGACCCGCTGGCCGGCTGGGCCAGCCACAACCGCACCGTGCTCAAGCCCTACGGCGTGTGGGCGGTGGTGGCGCCGTTTAACTTCCCCGTCGCGCTGGCCGGCGGGCCGGTCGGCGCAGCGCTGGCGGCAGGCAACACGGTGGTGTTCAAGGTCGCGAGTTGCACCGCCTTGTCGGGCTGGCTGCTGCTGGAGTGCCTGCGCGACGCCGGGCTGCCGGACGGCGTGATCAACCTCGTCAGCGGCAGCGGCGGCGAGGCCGGGGCGGCGCTGGTCGGCCACCCGGACGTCGCCGGCGTGACCTTCACCGGCTCCTACGAGGTCGGCATGGGTGTCGTGCGCGCGATGGCAGCCGGACGCTGGCCGCGGCCGGCGATCGTCGAGATGGGCGGCAAGAACGCAGCCATCGTCACCCGCCACGCCGACCTGCACCGCGCGGCCCTCGGCATCGTGCGCTCGGCCTACGGGTTGCAGGGGCAGAAGTGCTCGGCCTGCTCGCGCGTGGTCGTCGAGCGGCCGGTCGCCGCCGCGCTGCGCGAGCGGCTGACGGCGCAGACCGAGGCGGTCGCGGTCGGCGACCCGACCGACCGCGCGCACTGGATGGGCCCGGTGATCGACGCCGCCGCCGTCGCACGCTACGAACGCGGTGTCGCGCGGCTGCGCGAGCGTGGCGCGGTCTGGGCCGGCGGCCGCGTGCTGCGCGACGGCGCGCTGGCGCGCGGCCACTTCGTCGCCCCCACGGTGGGCAGCGTGCCTTACGACGACCCGCTGTGGACAGACGAGCAGTTCCTGCCGCTGGTCGTCGTCGGCGAGATCGAGTCGCTGGACGAGGGGATCACCCGCGCCAACGACACGCCCTACGGTCTGACGGCCGGCTTCTACGGATCGAGCGACGAAATGGCGCAGTTCCACGCCCGCATCGAGGCCGGCGTTACCTACGCGAATCGGCCGCAGGGTGCGACCACCGGCGCCTGGCCAGGTTACCAGCCCTTCGGCGGCTGGAAGGGCAGCGGGTCGACCGGCAAGGCGATCGGCTCGTACTGGTATCTGCCGCTGTACCTGCGCGAGCAGTCGCAGACCGTGGTGGACTGACCCGGCACAGGTAGCCGCCTGCGTCGACGCGCCACGGGGTCAACCAGGGCTACACCCCCTGCGGCCGGCGCAGCGACTTCTCGCGGTCGACGCTCATCAGACGCAACTGACGCTCGTCGCCGTCGCGCCGGATGTCGAGCCGCACCTCGCGCTCGGCGCCGGGGCGCGCCCACAGCGTCTTCCACAGCGTGGCCAGCTCGCGCACTTCGGTGCCGTCGATGCGCAGGATCTGGTCGCCCGGCAGCACGCCGGCGGCGGCTGCCGGGCTGTCGGCGTTGACGCGCACCACGCGCACGCGGCTGCCCTGCTCGACGCAGTTCAGGCCCAGCCAGGCGCGCTCGCTGGCGCGCGAACGGCCGCTGGCCATCAGCTCGGCCAGGATCGGCCGCAGCAGCTCGACCGGCACGAACATGTTGCCCGGCAGGCCGGTACCGGCGGCGTCGCCGAGCATCAGCGAGCCGACGCCGACCAGCTCGCCGCGCAGGTTGAACAGCCCGGCGCCACTGTGGTCGATGCGCGGCGGCGCGGTGAACAGCGCCGCCTCGATGTGGTACTCCCAGTAGCCGGCGAAGGCCTGCCGCCCGAGCAGCTGGGCCGGCGACCAGCCGCCATCGGGGCCACCGCTGATGATGACGAGCGGCTCGGCGCTGCCGGCCGGCGACTCACCCAAGGGCACCGGCGCCACGCCCATGGTCACCAGCGGCTGCACCAGCCCGAAGCCGGTGGCGACGTCGTAGGCGACGACACGCGCCGGGTAGCGCCCGCCGGCGTCGGTGCGCAGCTCGACCTCGTCGGCCTCGAGGATCAGGTAGCCGATGGTCAGCACGGTGCCGCGCTCGTCGATCACGATGCCCGAGCCGCTGCGCTCGCGGCCCAGCGTCGCGGCCGTGCTGGCCCCTTCGACCGCCCGCGCGTGCACGCCCACCGTCGCATGCAGCGCGCGTTCGAGCGCAGCGGCCGCGGTTGGCGCCGCGGCGGGTGTCGAGGCCGGTGTCGCGATCGGTGTGGCGGCCGGTGTCGCGATCGCCGGGCCGGCGGCGAGCAGGCCGGCGAGCACGGCGGCCAGCCGCCACCAGGCATGTCGGAGCAGATCGGGCATGCGGCAGTCCTGTTCGGTCGAGCGATCCGCAGCATGCGCCCGCGCCGCCACCCTTGCGGATCAGGGGTCTTGCCGGCGCTGCACCTTCGTCGGCCGGCGCAAGCCGGTCTGCGCTAAGGTCCCGCCCATGCGCCGCCCACCCGGAACCCGCGTGCCGCTGCCCCCGGGCGGGGAGGCCCGGCGCAGCCTGCTGGCCGCCACCCTGTCGGCACCCTGGATCGGCGCCGGTGCGCGCACGCCGGCGGCCGGCGGCGGCAGCGCGCCCAAGGTGCTGCGCGTGGCCTTCGCCGGCAGCGAGGCCGGGTTCGACCCGGCGCAGGTCAGCGACGTCGTCTCGGCGGCATTGGTGTCGAGCATCTTCGACGCTCCGCTCGCGTACGAGCACCTGGCGCGGCCGGTGCGCCTGAAGCCCAACACCGCCGTCGCGCTGCCCGAGGTCGACGACGGCTACCGGCGCTTCGTCTTCACGCTGCGGCGCGGCATCCTGTTCGGCGACCACCCGGCCTTCGGCGGCCGGCCGCGCGAGCTGGTGGCCGCCGACTACGTCTACAGCCTCAAGCGCTACTGGGACCCGGCGCTGCCCAGCCCGTCGCTGTTCCACTTCGAGAGCGCCGGCGTGCTCGGGCTGGCGGCGCTGCGCCGGCGTGCGCTGGAGGAGCGCACGCCCTTCGACTACGACGCCGAGGTCGAGGGCCTGAAGCTGCTGGACCGCTACACCTTCCAGGTGCGCATCAAGGCGCCGGCGCCGCGCTTCTACTACCTGTTCACCGACGGCGCCGTGATGGGCGCGGTGGCGCGCGAGGTGGTGGAGCACTACGGCGACGCCATCATGGCCCACCCGGTGGGCACCGGGCCCTTCGTGCTGAAGAGCTGGCGGCGTTCGTCGAAGATCGTGCTCGAGCGCAACCCGAACTACCGAGAGGAGCGCTACGCCGAGGCCCCGCCGGCCGACGACGCCGAGGCGGTGGCGATGGCGCAGCGCCTGGCGGGCCGGCGGCTGCCGCTGCTGGACCGGGTGGAGATCAGCATCATCGAGGAGCAGCAGCCGCGCTGGCTGGCCTTCCTGAACAACGAGCACGACCTGCTGGACCGCCTGCCCAACGAGTTCGCACCGACCGCGATCCCGCACAACCAGCTCTCGCCGCACCTGGCCAAGCAGGGCATCCGCATGGTGCGCACGCCGCTGGTGGACGCCACGCTCTCCTACTTCGCGATGGAGAACCCGGTGGTCGGCGGCTACACGCCGGAACGCGTGGCCTTCCGCCGCGCGATGTCGCTGGCCTACGACGTCAACGCCGAGATCGAGCGCGTGCGCCTGGGCCAGGCGGTGCCGGCGCAGTCGGTGATCCCGCCGCTGCTGTCGGGCCACGACCCGGCGTTCAGGAGCGAGATGAGCGAGCACAGCCCGGCGCGCGCCAACGCGCTGCTGGACCTCTACGGCTGGGTCGACAGGGACGGCGACGGCTGGCGCGACCAGCCCGACGGCAGCCCGCTGCTGCTGGAGTACTCCAGCCAGCCCGACCAGCAGTCGCGCAAGCAGCAGGAGCTCTGGCGCAAGGCGGCCGAGTCGGTGAAGGTGCGCATCGACTTCCAGATCGCCAAGTGGCCCGAGCAGCTCAAGGCCAGCCGCGCCGGCAAGCTGATGATGTGGGGCGTGGCCTGGGGTGGCGTCAGCCCCGACGGCGACTACTTCCTGGACCTGCTGTACGGCCCGAACAAGGGCCAGGCCAACCACGCGCGCTTCGACCTGCCGGCCTTCGACGCCCTGTACGAGCGCCAGCGTGCACTGCCCGACGGCCCCGAGCGCGACGCGCTGATGCAGCGCGCGATGCGGCTCGCGGTGGCCTACATGCCCTACGTCTGCACCTTCCACCCGACCGGGCTGTGGCTGACCCAGCCGCAGGTGCACGGCTTCCGCCCGCACCCGTTCGCGCGCGACTTCTGGCGCTGGGTCGATGTGGACCGCAGCGACACCCTGGCGCGGGCGGGCGGTCGCGAACGCCGTTGGCACTCAGCGTGGGCGGCTGCTGCGAGCGACCCACCGACTGAGGGGGGATGACAGGTTTTATCCGGATCCCGGCATGGTCTGCGGTTTGCTTGAATGATCGTGTCCGTTGTCGTGACCGGAGGGCCGTTTCTCCATGGACCACCGCCGAGAGCTCGTTCCCGTGCCGCCGTCGCTGCCCGCCGTGCAGGCGCCGCGCCAGCAGGGCCACATCCCTATCGCGCAGTGCCGCGCCGTCTACCGCGTGCACGAGGTCGAGAAGCGGCTCGACAAGCTGCCGCCGAAGGAGCACGAGACGCTGCGCAGCACCTACGAGCGCATGCTGGCGAAGGGCCCGGAGCGTTTCCAGGTCAAGCCCAGCGGGCTGCCGGCGATGGAGCACCTGTACGACGAGCTGCCCAACTTCCACGCGGTGCTCGACGACCTGAAGCGCCAGCTCGCGCTGTGCCACGACAGCCGCGACGCGCTCGAGATCACGCCGATGCTGCTGCTGGGCCCGCCCGGGGTCGGCAAGACGCACTTCGCGCGCGAGGTGGCGCAGCTGCTGGGCACCGGGCTGGGCTTCATCAGCATGAGCAGCCTGACCGCCGGCTGGGTGCTGTCCGGCGCCAGCTCGCAGTGGAAGGGCGCGCGCCCGGGCAAGGTCTTCGAGACCCTGGTCGACGGCGCCTACGCCAACCCGGTGATGGTGGTCGACGAGATCGACAAGGCGCGCGGCGAGCACGCCTACGACCCGCTGGGCGCGCTGTACAGCCTGCTCGAGATCGACACCGCGCAGTCCTTCACCGACGAGTTCGCCGAAGTCGCGATCGACGCCAGCCAGGTGATCTGGGTCGCCACCGCCAACGACGAGCGCGCCATCCCCGAGCCGATCCTGAACCGGATGAACGTGTTCGAGGTGCAGATGCCCGACCGCGACGCGGCACGCACCATCGCGAGGCGGCTGTACGCCTCGATCCGGGGCGCGCACGACTGGGGGCGGCGCTTTGAACCCGAGCCGCCGGCCGCGGTGCTCGACCGCATCGGCGAGCTGGCGCCGCGCGAGATGCGGCGCGCGTGGATGACCGCCTTCGGCAACGCCAAGCTGGCCGGGCGCGCGACGGTCGAGGTCGGCGACCTGCCGGCCGCCGGCGCGCGCCGCAGCCCGATCGGCTTCATGCAGTAGGCGCCGGGCCGCCCGGCCCACGGGCCCACGGGCCCACAATGCGGCGCCCGCCCGCCGCCGCATCGTCATGACCTGTCTTCCGCGCGCCCGCTTGGCCGGCGCCTTGCTGATCGCCCTCGCCTGCGCGCTGCCGGCGCTGGCCCGGCCGACGGTCGGCCTGGTGCTCGGCGGCGGCGGCGCGCGCGGCGCGGCCCACATTGGCGTGCTGGAGGTGCTCGAGCAGTTGCAGGTGCCGGTGGACTGCGTCGCCGGCACCAGCTTCGGCGCGCTGGTCGCCGGCGCCTGGGCCGCCGGCGTCTCGCCGGCGGCAATGCGCGAGGCCATGGCCGGCACCGACTGGAGCGACATCTTCCGCGACAACCCCGACTACCGCGAGATCGCGCTGCGCCAGCGCCAGATCCTACAGCGCTACCTGCCGGGCAGCGAGACCGGCATCGGCGCGGCCGGCGTGACCGGCGTGCCGGGCGCGGTCACGGGCCAGAAGGTCAAGCTGTTCATCAACCAGCTGGTGGGCGCCGACCGCGGCGCCCCGGACATCCGCGACCTGCCGATACCGCTGTCGATCGTCGCCACCGACATCGGCACCGGCGAGCGCGTGGTGTTCCGCGACGGCGACCTGACGCTGGCGATGCGCGCCAGCATGTCGGTGCCGGGGCTGATGGCGCCGGTGCAGTCCGAGGGCCGCCGGTTGGTCGACGGCGGGCTGGTCGACAACCTGCCGGTGCGCGAGGTGCGCGAGCGCTGCGCGCCGGACGTCGTGATCGCGGTCAATGTCGGCTCGCCGCTGCTGCCGCCGGACGCGGTCGGCTCGCTGCTGACGGTCTCGGCGCAGATGGTCGCGCTGCTGACCGAGCAGAACGTGACGCTGTCGCTGGCCCGGCTCGGCGCGCGCGACATCTACCTGCGCCCGGTGCTCGACGGCATCGGGTCGGGCGACTTCGCGCGCTTCGAGGAGACCGCCGAGCGCGGGCGCGCGGCCGCGATGTGGGTCGCCGACGCGCTGTCCGCGCTGGCCGTCGACGACGCCACCTGGCGGCGCTGGATGGCCGGCCGGGAGCAGCCGACCGAACCCCCGCCGCCCGTGGCCGGGATCGAGGTCGACGGCCTGGATCGCGTCAACCCGGCGGTGGTGACGCGCCACCTGCAGCAGCAGCCGGGGCAGCCACTGGACACGGCGCAACTGCACCGCGATCTGCTGCGCGTGTTCGGCGACGGCTGGTACGAGGGCGTCGACTACAGCCTGCTCGGGCCGCGCGAGCGGCGCATCCTGCGCATCACGCCGGTCGAGAAGCCCTGGGGCCCGGACTACCTGCGGCTGGCGATCAACCTGGAGTCCAGCCTGCGCCAGGGCTCGACCTACAGCCTGCGCGCCGCAGTGCAGCGCACCTGGGTCAATGCGCTGGGCGGCGAGTGGCTGGCGGGCGCCGAGATCGGCAGCCGCACGGCGCTGGACTTCAGCTGGTACCAGCCGCTGGAGCCGCGCCAGGGCTGGTTCACCGCGTTCGACGCCAGCACCGGCTGGTCGCACCGCGACCTGTTCGAGCGCGGCGACCGCGTCGCCCGCTACCAGTTCTTCCGCAACAGCGTGGCGCTGGCCCTCGGCCACAGCCTGGGGCATCTCGGCGAGGCCAGGATCAGCTGGCGCGAGACCGGCTGGCGCGCCCGGCTGGAGACCGGCAGCCCGCTGCTGGCCGGCGGGCGAGAAGACGTGGGCGGGGCCGAGGCGGCGCTCGTCATCGACCGCCTGAACAGCCTGTACTTCCCGAGCGAGGGCTGGTCGGCGCAGGTCACGGCCTTCGCGTCGCGCAAGGGCGACTTCGCGCGCGTCAGCGCCGAGCTGCGCACCGCCTATGCCTGGGGCCCCTGGGTGCTGGGCTCCAGGCTGGCGAGCACCGGCTCGCCGCGCGGCGCGCTGCCGGTGGCCGAGGCGGCGCAGCTCGGCGGCTTCCTGAACCTGTCGGCCTACGCCCAGGGGCAGATCGTCGCCGACACCGTGCACTACGGCCAGTTGCGCGCCGAACGCATCATCGGCCGCCTGCCGATGGGCCTGCGCGGCGACATGCGGCTCGGGCTGGCGCTGGAGCTGGCGCGCGCCAGCGGCCGCTACTCCGAGAGCGCGCGCGGCGAGCTGCTGGACTCGCTGGCGGTCTACGTCGGCGGCGAGACACCGTTCGGGCCGGTCTACCTCGGGCTCGGGCTGGCCAGCCGCGGGCAGGCCAACGCCTACCTGTTCCTCGGCACGCCCTGAATCGGGCCGGGCCGGCGCGGTCGTCCGCGCCGGGTGCGTGGGTACCAGACCACCTTCGGTCGGGCCGAAGGGATCAGGCCCCGGCGATCGCCGCCGTCGGGTCCCCGAAGCGCTCGTGCAGCACCCTCACCTGCGCCGCGTCCAGCGGCGCCGGGCGCGGTGTCGTGCCCAGCCACAGGCGCGCTGTCTCCTCCAGTTCCTCCAGCACGACGCCGGCGCGCTCCGGGTCGCGCTGCCAGACCACCGGGCCCAGCCGCTCGAGCAGCACCGCCAGGCAGGGCCGGGCCGCCAGCCGGGCGGCGACCTCGTCGGCCACCGCCGGGTCGCCCGGCGGCCGGTAGGCCACCAGCGGCACCGGGCCGACCTTCATCACCTGGTAGGGCGTGATCGGCGGCAGCACCTCGTCGGGCTGCCAGACGCCGGCCAGCGTGAGGGCCACGCAGTGCGTGCTGTGCGTGTGCAGCACGCAGCGCGCACCCGGGGCGGCGGCGTAGATGCGCCGGTGCAGCGCCACCGTCTTGCTCGCCCGGTCGCCACCGAGCTGACGGCCGTCGGCATCGAGCAGCGCCAGGCGGTCGGGTTCGAGACGGCCCAGGCAGGCGTCGCCGGGCGTGATCAGCAGCGCACCGCCAGCCAGCCTGACGCTGATGTTGCCGGCGCTGCCATGCACGTAGCCGCGCGCATGCAGGCTGGCGCCGAGCCGGCAGATGGCGTCGCGGGCGCGGCTCTCGTCGTTCATCGCGCCGCGTTGGGCAAGGCCGCGAAGGCCTCGCGGAAGAAGCCCGGACCACCGAAGTTGCCCGACTTCAGCGCCAGGTGCAGTCCGCGCCCGCCGGCGAGCGGCGCGTGGCACCAGGGCACGCCGGGAGCGATCTGCGGGCCGATGCGCAGCGTGTCGATGCCGAGTGCCTGCACGCAGGCGCCCGAGGTTTCGCCACCCGCCACCACCAGCCGGCCCACGCCCCGGTCGACCAGGGCGGCGGCGATGCGCGCCAGCGTCGCCTCGACCAGCGCGCCGGCCTCGGCGGCGCCGAGCGCAGCCTGCACGCGGCTCACGGCATCGGCGTCGGCGGTCGCGTACACGAGCACCGGCGCCTCGCCGAGCCGCGGGCGCGCCCAGGCCAGTGCCTCCGCGGCGAGGTCGCGGCCGCCGGCGATGGCCAGCGGGTCGACCGCGAACGCCTCGCCGCCGCCTTGCACGAAGGCCGCGACCTGGGCCTGGGTGGCGGCCGAGCAGCTGCCGGCGACGATCGCCGCGGACCCGCGCGGCGCCGGCAGCGCCGCGGCCTCGATGCCCGGCTCGAGCCCGTGCAGCGCCGGCCAGCCGATCGCCAGCCCCGAGCCGGCAACGACCAGCGGCAGCCCGCGCGAGGCCTCGGCCAGCCGCCGCAGCGCGTCGTCGTCGACCGTGTCGACGATCGCGAAGCGGCAGCCCTCGGCCGCCAGCACCTGCAGCCGGTTCGCGATCGCTGCCGGCCCGGCGGCCACCACCGGGTGCGCGAGAAGACCGACACCCACGCCCGCCGGCAGCTGCGCCTGCAGCACGCGCACCAGGTTGGCGTCGGTCATCGGCGTCAGCGGGTGATGCCGCATCGGGCTGTCGGACAGCAGCGCCGGGCCGACGAACAGATGGCCCTGGTAGACGGTGCGGCCGTTCTCCGGAAAGGCCGGCGTCACCGGCACGATGCGCGCGCCGACCAGGTCGGCCAGCGCGAGTGCGACCGGGCCGATGTTGCCGGTCGGTGTCGAATCGAAGGTCGAGCAGACCTTGAAGTACAGCGCCGGCGCGCCCTGCGCGCGCAGCCAGCGCGCGGCGGCCAGCGATTCGGCGACCGCCTGCGCGGCCGGCGCGGTGCGCGACTTCAGCGCGACGACGACGGCGTCGGTATCCGGCACCGGCGTACCCGGCCCGGGCACGCCGATGAACTGCACGCAGCGCATGCCGCCGCGCACCAGGTTGTTGGCGAGGTCGGTGGCACCGGTGAAGTCGTCGGCGATGCAGCCGAGAAGCAGCGTCATGCGGGTCGGGAATCAGGTGTCGCGGCCGCGATCATGCGGCATGCGGCGGCGGGGGAGGCTCATCGCGTCGCGCGCCGCCGCACGGCATCCAGGTAGGCGTGGCCGTCGGGCGGCGTGCCGCTGCGCTGCGAGGCCCAGATCATCTCGCCCAGGCACTCCATGACCTCGTGATGCGCGGCGTGCAGCGAGCCGCGGCGCGCCGCCAGCAGATCGACCGCCTGGCGGATGCCGTGCGGCTGGTCGATGCCGCATTGCTCGGCGATCGTCAGGTGCATCGCCAGGTGCAGGAAGGGGTTGGTGCGCCCGCCCTCGACGCTGTAGCCGGCCACCAGGGCGGCGGCCTCGTCCGCGAGTGCGGCGTGGTACTCGGGGTGCTCGGCGATCCACGGCGCCGCCAGCGCCTGCATCGGGTCGAGCGGCAGCGCATCGCGCCAGCGTGCGTAGGCGGCGCAGAAGAATCGCCGCACGTCGGCCTGGTTGGGCTGGAACATCGCAGAATGGTACGGGCCCGCACCCCGGTGCGCGCCCTCGCCCGCAACCCCACCGAGCACCATGAGCCTGCCGCTGACCACCGACACCTTGTTCACCGCCGCCCGCACGCCGGGCGGCTTCCTCGACACCCCGGTCGGCGACGACACGCTGCGGGCGCTGTACGCGTTGCTGAAGTGGGGGCCGACCTCGGCCAACTGCTCGCCGGCGCGATTCGTCTTCGTGCGCAGCGCCGAGGCGCGCGAGCGGCTGGCCGGCTGCGTGTCGGCGGGCAACGTCGAGAAGGTGCGCCAGGCGCCGGTGACGGCGATCGTCGGCATGGACCTGGACTTCCCCGACACGCTGCCGCGCCTGTACCCGCAGACCGACGCCCGCGCCTGGTTCGCGGGCAACACGCCCCTGATCGAGACCACCGCGCTGCGCAACAGCAGCCTGCAAGGCGGCTACCTGATCCTGGCCGCGCGTGCCCTCGGCCTGGCCGCCGGGCCGATGAGCGGCTTCGACGCCGCCAAGGTCGACGCCGCGTTCTGGGCCGGCACGCGGGTGCGGACCAACTTCCTCTGCGCCCTCGGCCACGCCGACCCGGCCCGTTCCAGGCCGCGCAACCCGCGGCTGGCGTTCGACGAGGCCTGCCGGCTGGCCTGACGGCGCGGGTCGAGCCGATCGCGTCGATCGCGTCGATCGCGCTTTGGCCTGCCACACCGGCGACACCGCTTCCGCAGGCCGGGCCCCGTGATCGACGACCCCTGGTTCTACGCCGTCGCCGTGCCGGCCGTGCTGCTGATGGGCTTGTCCAAGAGCGGCTTCGGCTCCGGCTTCGGCGCCCTGGCGGTGCCGCTGATGGCGCTCGCGGTGCCGGTGCCGCAGGCGGCAGCGATCATGCTGCCGCTTCTGGCGGTGATGGACGCCTTCGGCATCACCGCGCTGTGGCGCGAGCGCGACCGCGCGCTGCTGCGACTGCTGCTGCCGGCCGGGCTGCTCGGCACGCTCATCGGCACCGCGCTGTTCGGCTGGCTGTCCGCGGCCTTCGTGGCCGGCCTGGTCGGCGCGATGACGCTTCTGTTCCTCGCCATCCGGCGCCTCTTCCCGCCGCGTCGCGACGCCCCGCCGCCGTCGCGCTGGCTGGGCTGGCTGATGGGCACGGCGTCGGGCTTCACCAGCTTCGTCGCCCACGCCGGCGGGCCGCCGATCGGGTTCTACGTGCTGCCGCTGAAGCTGGCCCCGGTCACCTTCACGGCGACGATGGCGGTCTTCTTCACCGCGATCAACGCGTCGAAGTGGCTGCCCTACGCGTGGCTCGGGCTGTTCGACGCCACCAACCTGCTGACTTCAGCCGTGCTGGCGCCCCTGGCCCCGCTCGGGGTCTGGCTCGGCGTGCGCATCGTGCGTCGCGTGCGGCAGGACCTGTTCTACCGGCTGTTCGAGCTCGGCATGCTGCTGACCGGCATCAAGCTCGTCTGGGACGCCGTGCGCGCCTGACGCGCTGCGCTCGAAGTCGGCTGCGCCGGCCGGCGGCGGCCCGTCGAGCGCCAGTTCGTCGTCGTCACCGATCCAGGCGTCGAGCAGCGTCCAGGCCACCGCCAGCACGACCGGGCCGACGAAGATGCCCACCAGCCCGAACGCGAACAGGCCGCCGATGACGCCCAGCAGGATCAGCAGCAGGGGCAGGTCGGCGCCGACGCGGATCAGCAGCGGGCGGATCACGTTGTCGACGGTGCCGACGAAGGCCGACGCCACGAGCACGAACACGCCCCAGCCAGGCTGGCCCTGCCACAGAAGCCAGCCGGCGGCGCCCAGCAGGACCGGCAGCGGCCCGATCTGCGCCAGGCACATCATCAGCATGAGCGCGGTCAGCAACCCGGCCAGGGGCACCCCGGCGATCGCCAGCACGAGCCCGCCGAGCCCGGCCTGCACGACCGCGGTGACGCCGACACCGAGCGCGACGCCGCGGATCGCTCCGCCCGCGAGCTCGACGACATGCTCGCCGCGCCGTCCGCCGAGGCGCCGGCCGATGCGTCGTGCGCGGTCGGCCCAGGCCTCGCCCTGCTGGTACATCACCGCCGCCAGCAGCACCGTCAGCAGGAACTGCAGCAGCAGCACGCCGACGCTGCCGACCTCGTCGACGAACCAGCGCGTCAGTCCACCGGCGTAGGGTGCCAGGCGCTCCAGCAGGCCGTCGACACCGGCGGCGACGAGCTGGCGCCAGAAGTCGGCCAGCGCCGCGCCGAACAGCGGCAGCGTCGCCAGCCAGGGCGGCGGGTCGGCCATGCGGAACGAGGTTGCCAGCCTGGCCCAGCCGACGATGCGGTCCGCGTTGCCGACGATGGTCGCGATCGCCGCCGTCAGCGGCAACGCGAACAGCAGCAGCAGCGCCAGCGTCATGACGGCGCTGGCCAGCGCGCGCCGGCCCCCGAGCCAGCCCTGCACGCGAAGCATCAGCGGCCAGGTGGCGACGACCACCATCGCGGCCCAGATCGCCGGCCCGATGAAGGGCCGCAGCACCCACAGCGTGCCGCCGATCAGCAAGGCCAGCGCGAGCACGCCGAGCGTGGTCTGGGCGACGGCGTCGCGGGCGCGGGCGCTGCGACCCTCGCGCCCGCCCGGGCCGGCGGCCGCCCAGCGGTCGCTCAACGCGGTCTCTCGACGTAGCGCTCGACCCCGGTGGCGCGCAGCTTGTAGCTGCTGACGCCCATCTCCGAGTCGCTGCGCTCGGTGCTCAGCAGACCCTGCACCCACACGGCGTCCATCGAGCGGAAGCCCCTGACCGGCCGCGCCGGCACGACATGCACGATCTGGTTGGCCGGCGGCGGCGGGGTGTGGATGCAGGCGCCGAAGTAGGGCACGAGCAGGAAGCTGGCCAGGCCATCGGCGTCGCCATCCAGCGGCACGATGAAGCCCGGCAGCCGCACGCGCTGGCCGTTCATCGCCGGCACCGTCGGTGCGGCATCCCAGATCTGGCGCAGCCGGTCGTACAAGGCCTGCGCGCGCGGGTCGTTGTCGGACAGACCGGCACCGAAGTCCAGGTCCTTGAAGTCCTTCAGCGGGTCCCAGTCCTCGGGCACCAGCTGTTCCCACTTCAGCTCGCGGTAAGGCTGGGCGGCGGCAGGGCGGATGACCGCCAGCCCGCCGGCCAGGCCGGCCCACGCAGCCAGGCGCAGGGCCTGGCGCCTGCCGGGGTCGGCAGCTGTCGGGCGACGGGAAATGCGCATCGCACGATTTTGCCCGTCCCTGGGCCCGCCCGCCGGGCCGGGGGCAAGCCCCTAAGCGGGCAAGTCGAGCAGCTTGAGCCGCTGCACCTTGCCCGAGGGCCCGCGCGGCAGCTCGGGCACAAACCTGATCACGCGCGGCGTCTTGAAGCGGCCGAGCGTGCGCAGGCAGTGGTCGCGCAGCTCGTCCTCGCTGCACGGCACGCCCTCGCGCCGCACGACGCAGACCATGATGTCCTGCCCGTAGCGCGGGTCCGGGATGCCGACCGCGGCGGCGTCGAGCACCGCCGGGTGCGCGAGCAGCGCCTCGTCGATCTCGCGCGGCGCGATGTTCTCGCCGCCCTTGATGATCAGCTCCTTGATGCGCCCGGTGACGAAAAAGAACCCGTCGGCGTCGCGGTGGCCGAGGTCGCCGGTGCGCAGCCAGCCGTCGGGGGTGAAGCTGGCGCGCGTGGCCTCGTCGTTCTTGTAGTAGCCGCGCATCACGTTCGGGCCGCGGATCACGATCTCGCCGGTCTGGCCCGCCTGCTCGTCCGGCAGCGGCTGCAGCGCGGCGTCGACGATGCGTGCCTCGCAGCCCGACGCACGGCCGACCGAGCCCAGTTTGCGCTGCCCCGGGTCCATCGGGTTGGAGAAGGCCGGCGCGACGGTCTCGGTCAGCCCCATGGTCTCGACGACGCCGATGCCGAAGCGGCGCTCGAACGCGCGCAGATGCTCCGGCGGCAGCGCCGCCGACGCGCTGCGGCAGAAGCGGATGCGCGCCGTCGCGCCGGGTGGCGGGTCGGCCGACTCCAGCAGGTAGGCGATCATCGTCGGCACGACGTTGATCCATGTGCAGCCGCCTTCCTGCGCCTGGGCCCAGAAGCGCGCGGCCGAGAAGCGGGGCGGCATGAGCAGGCTGCCGCCCGAAGCCAGCGGCGCCAGCATGGTCACCGCGAAGGCGTTGATGTGGTACAGCGGCAGAACCGCCAGCACGCGGTCCTCGGCCGCCAGGCCGTGTTCGGCGACGATGGCCAACGCATTGGCCGCCAGGTTGGCCTGCGTCAGCATGACGCCCTTGGGCACGCCGGTGGTGCCCGAGGTGTACATCAGCAGCGCCAGGGCGTCGGGCGCCGGCGCCGGTGGCGCGGTGCGGTCGGCCGCTGGCGGCAGCGGCAGCGCCGGTGCGTCGGCCGCGCTGACGACGACGCCGACCGGCCGCTCCAGCGTGGCGACGATGGCGTGCACGGTGTCGGCCCACTCCGGGCTGGTGATCACGACCCGGCAGTCGCTGTGCGCGATGACGTAGCGCATCGCGTCGCGCTGCGACAGCAGGTTGACCGGGTTGACGCACCAGCCACCGGCCATCGCGCCGATCAGCAGGCGCAGCGTCTGCAGCCCGTTGGACATGACGAGCGAGACGATGTCACCGGGCACCGACCCCTGCGCGCGCAGCAGCGCGGCGACGTCGGCGGTGGCGGCCGCCAGGTCGATGTAGCGCAGCGTCTGCCGGCCGTCGGCGTCGACCGCGTAGACCGCGTCCGGCCGCGCCGCCACCTGCGCGTCGACCAGCGCCCGCACCGTGTCGGCGAGCGGCGTCATGCGCGGCCGTGGCGGGCGAAGAAGGCGCCGAAGATCTGATCCTCGGTCGGCACGTGCTCGGGAATCGGCCGCGAGATGCGCGTGACGTTCATGTAGTGGCGCACGTTCATGTTGTCGGAGAAGTTGTTGCCGCCCCAGGTGCCGCAGCCCATCGACAGCGAGAACGGCAGCCCGTTGTCGAAGCTGCCGCCGGTGGCGATGCAGTGCGCCTGGTCGACGATCACGCGCGAGACCGGCAGCGTCAGGCCGAGCTGCAGCGCGCGCTCCGGGCGCGCGCTGTGCAGGCCGACCGAATGGCCCGCCCCCTGCCAGGCGTAGATGCGCCGCACCTGCTCGGCCGCCGCCTCGAAGTCGGGCACCGTGTACAGCGTCAGCACCGGGCACAGCTTCTCGCCCGAGAACGGGTGCTCGGGGCCGGTGCCGGTCTCCTCGACGATCAGGATGCGCGGCGCGCCGGCCGCCACCGCCGTCAGCCCGGCGCGCTCGGCGACGACGCGCGCCGACTGCCCGGTGACGGCCGCCGACAGCCGGCCGTCCGGCCACATCAGCGCCTGCAGCGCGGCCTTCTGCGCCGCGTCCATCAACACCGCGCCGCGCGCGCGCAACGCCGCCAGCAGCGGCTCGCGCACGGCAGCGACGACGACCAGGCTGTTCTCCGACGAGCACGAGGTGGCGTTGTCGAAGGTCTTGGAGCGCACGATGCGCTCGGCCGCCAGCTCGATGTCGGCGCTCTCGTCGACGATGCCGGCCACGTTGCCGGCGCCGACGCCGAAGGCCGGCGTGCCGCAGGTGTAGGCGGCGCGCACGTTGGCCTGCGAGCCGGTGGCCACCACCAGGTCGGCGGCCAGCATCAGCGCCATCGTCGAAGCCTTGGTGACCGGCGCCGGCAGCACCTGCACCAGGTCGCGCGGCGCACCGATGCGGTCGAACTGGTCGTGGATGTAGCCGACCAGCTGCGCCGCCGTGCCCCAGCCCTTGGGGGACGGCGCGACCACCACCGCGTTGCGCGCCTTCAGCGCGTTGATGATCTTGTTGGCCGGCGTGGCCGCCGGGTTGGTCGACGGCGTCACCGCGCAGACGACACCGACCGGGCGCGCGATCTCGGTGATACCGAGCGCCGGATCCTCGGCGATGACGCCGACCGTGCGCCGGCCAGCCAGGTCGCGCAGCAGGCCGAGCGTCTTGCGGTGGTTCTTGCGGATCTTGTCGTCGACGTCGCCGATGCCGGTGTCGGCCACCGCGCGCTCGGCCAGCGCGCGGTTGCGGCCCGGCTCCAGGATCGCCCAGCCGGCGGCGGCGACCAGCTCGTCGACCCGCGCCTGGTCGTAGCCTTCGGCCACGCGCTGCGCCGCGCGGGAGCGGCCGACCAGCGCCGCGACGGCGGCGCGCGTGTCGGGGTCGAGCACGGCCTGGGCCGGCGGGTGGGCGGCAGCCATCGCGACCTCAGTCGACCTTGATGTTGGCGTCGCGCGCCAGCTGCGTCCACTTGGCGATCTCGGCCGTCACCGTGCGGCCGAGCGCCTCGGGCGTGCCGCCCACCGCCTCGCTGCCCTGCTGCAGCAGCCGCTCGCGGATGTCGGCGTCCTCCAGCACCTTGTTCAGCGCGGCGTTCAGGCGCTCGACGATCAGGCGCGGCGTGCGCGCGGGCACGAACATCGCGTACCAGGAGTCGACCTCGAAGTCGGGCACGCCGGCTTCCTGCATCGTCGGCACCTCGGGGAAGGCCGCGCTGCGCTTGACGGTCGACACCGCGAGCGCCTTCAGCCGCCCGGCCTTGACCTGCTGCGCCGCGGCCGGGATCGACACCCACAGCAGCGGCACCTGGCCGCCCATGACGTCGGCCACCGCCGGGCCGCCACCGCGGTAGGGCACGTGCACGATCTTGATGCCGGCGCGCAGGTTCAGCAGTTCACCCGCCAGGTGGCTGGGCGAACCGTTGCCGACCGACGCGAACTGCAGTTCGCCCGGGCGGCGCCTGGCCTCGGCGATCACCTCGGCCACCGTGTTGGGCGCGAAGCCGGGGTGGGCGGCCAGCAGCTGCGGCAGCGACGCCACCGTACCGACCGGCAGGAAGTCGCGCTCGGTGTCGAACGGCAGGCGCGGGAAGATGGCCGCGTTGATGGTGTGCGAGTTGAGCGTGAACAGCACCGTGTAGCCGTCGGAGGCCGCCTTCGCGGCGACGTCGGTGCCGATCACGCCGCCGCTGCCGCCGCGGTTCTCGATCACGATCGGCTGGCCGAGGATCTCCTGGAAGCGCTGCTGCACGATGCGCGCGATGACGTCGGTGCCGCCACCCGGCGGGTAGGGCACGATGAAGCGCACCGGGCGGTCGGGCCAGGCCTGCGCACGGGCGCTCATCGGCAACGCGATGGCAGCCGGCAGGGTGGCGAGGGCGGCGCTGAAACGCCGGCGCGAGATTCGAGTCATCCTTGTCTCCTGCTCTTCGCGGTGATGGGGATCATGGGAGAAGGCGGCGCGGTGGCCGCGGGGGCATGCAGGCCGAGCGCGAGGCTGGCCTCGCGTGCGGCATGCTGGAGCGCCTCGGCGAGGCGGCGGACCTGGGGCCGGGCGAAGCGGATCGACGGCACGCTGATGCCGATCGCGGCCACCGGCTCGCCACGGGCATCGAACACCGGCGCGCCGAGCCCGCAGACACCGAGCCGCCACTCCTCGCGGTTCTCGGCCCAGCCGCGCGCCCGGGTACGGGCCAGGTCGGCCGCCAGGGCGCCGAAATCGGTCAGCGCGTGGGGCGTGTGCGGCTGCAGGGCGCCGAAGCGGCGGCGCAGCGCATCGGTATCCTCGCCGAGCGCGGCCAGCAGCGCCTTGCCCGAAGCCACGCAGCAGGCCGGCGCCCGGCCGCCGACGCGCGAATAGGCCGCCACCGGCAGCGGGCTGTCGAACTTGTCGAGGTAGACGATCTCGGCACCGTCGAGCACCGCCAGGTGGATGGTCTCGCCGGTGGCGGCCGCCAGCGCGCCCAGGTGCGGGTGCAGCAGCGCGCGCAGGTCGACCGCCGCCTCGACGCGGATGCCGAGCTCGAACAGCTTCAGGCTCGGGCGGTAGGTGCTGTGCTCGGCGTCCTGCACCGCCCAGCCGCAGGCGACCAGCGTCTGCAAGGTGCGGTGCGCGTTGCTGCGCACCATGCCGAAGGCCTGCGCCAGCTCGCTCGCGCGGCACGGGCGCTGCTGGCGCACCAGCCACTCCAGCGCGGCCAGGCCCTTGGCGAGGGTGGAGTCCATCGGCGTCTCAGCCGCGACGGACCGGGCGGGTCCAGAAGTTCCACATATTAGAACAATGTTCGAGAATTTAGACAACTCTAGTCGGCCGGCCCCGGTCTGTCAAACCGGGGCATCCCGGGGGTTGCCCCCGGGCGCTCAGCGCCGGCCGTCGCGCAGCAGGCCGACGACCTCGCGCAAGGCCTCGCGCGTCGGGCCCTGGTCGAGGTCGAGCGCGCGGCTGCGCCGGTAGAACACGCTCAGGTCCAGCCCCAGGCCGAGCCCGAGCATCCGCACGCCGCCGTCGGCCTCCCGGCGCTGCACCACCTGCAGCAGGTGCTGGTCGAGGTAGTGCGCGTCGTTGGCGAGCGCGGTGGCGCCGTCCATCGGGCAGCCGTCGCTGACCACGACCAGGGTGCGCCGCCCTTCGGGCCGCGCCTGCAGCCTGCGGCAGGCCCAGTCGACCGCCTCGCCGTCGACGCCCTCGCGGTAGAGCTCGGCGCGCAGCAGGGCGGCGATCGAGCGCCGCGCACGACGCCAGCTCGTGTCGGCGTCCTTGAACACGATGTGCAGCGTCTCGTTGAGCCGCCCCGGATGCGCCGGCCGGCCGGCGGCGAGCCAGTCGCGCCGGGCGCGCCCGCCGTGCCAGGCGCCGGTCGTGAAGCCGAGCAGCTCGCTCGCGACGCCGGCCTGCTCGAGCGCACGCACGAGCAGATCGAGCATCACCGCCAGCGCAGGCGCATGCACCTTCATCGAACCCGAGCAGTCGACCAGGAAGCCGACCGCCGCGTCGGCGCGCGGCAGCACGCGGTCGGCGCGGAACAGCCGGCGTTCGGCCGGCGACGCGATCAGCTGGGCCAGCCGACGGCCGTCGACACGCCCCTCCTCCTGCGCGCCGTCCCAGCCATCGAGCGCCGGCACGGCGAAGACGGCGAGCAGCTCGCGCACCAGCCGCGCCAGGTTGAGGCCGAGCCGCGCGACCAGCTCGTCCAGCTCGGCACGCTGCGCGCGCAGCCAGTCGGCGCGCACCAGGGTGGCGGCGGCGGCCTCGCGGTCGTAGGCGCGCGTGAACACGCGGTAGCCGCCCTCGGCGTCGTCCAGCGTGCGACTGCACCCGGTCGCCGCTGCCGCGGC
>JRYF01011765.1_pt1 | contig 22354 bp, 20 predicted proteins | sample 235331 | NCBI WGS metagenome assembly JRYF01 (sample SAMN03074217, study PRJNA261475) | activated sludge metagenome | biome: Wastewater Treatment Plant; feature: Wastewater; material: Activated sludge; isolation source: activated biomass of a wastewater treatment plant treating hydrocarbon... ...
TTCGCCGCCAAGGGCGTGACCCTGGATTGCGCCGCGCCGGAAATCCCGGACTTTTTCGATTTCGTCGTGCGGCGCTGACCGACGCGGCCCCCGGGAGCGAAACCCATGAAAACCACCCACAGCCACCGACTCGGATCGATCCTGCTGGCCGTCGCCCTGGGCCTGGGCCTGGGGCTGACCGTCCAGGCGGCGGACCGCGCCTTGCTGGTCGGCGTCGGCCAGTACCGCGACGCATCGGCCAATCTGGATGGCATCGACCTCGACCTCGATATGATGCGCGACCTGGCCACGCTGATGGGGTTTACCGACCTCACCGTGCTGCAAGACGCCCAAGCCACCTACGCCAACGTCCGCGCCGCGCTGGCCCAACTGATCGAACAGACCCGGGACGGTGATCGGGCCTTGTTCTATTTCAGCGGCCACGGTGCCCAGGTCAAGGATCAAAACGGCGATGAAGAGGACGGCCTGGACGAGGTGCTGGTGCTGCACGATACGGTGCTGCCGCGCGGCGGCGAACTCACCGATAACATCCTCATCGACGACGAGATCGGCGCGCTGATCGCCCAACTGCGCGGCGGCGAGCTGTACCTGATGATCGACGCCTGCCACAGCGGCACCTCATCCAAGTCGGCCCGAATGGTCCAGACCGAGGCCACGGCCTTTTTCAGCGCGCGGGAAGCCCAGAAAAAAGGGCTCGGCAATCTCGGGGTGGCGGCCAAGGCGCCGGGCGCGGTGGCGCGCGACGCGCCCTCCACCGCACGCTACGCCAGCCTGGCGGCGGCGCGCGACCACCAGTCCTCCCTAGCCACCGTGCAGGGCAGCCTGTTCACCCTGGGATTGCGGGAAGCGCTGGTGGCGGCCAAGCCGTCCGGCGGGATCACGCTCGAGGAATTGCTCGCCAGCACCACGGCGTTTGTCGCGCAAAACACCACCCCCGACCGACGCTTCGAGCCGGAGTTGCAGGGCAACCCCGACCTGTTCGGCAAGGCCATCCGACTGGAGCAGGTCGGCGAACACGGCCGCCTGTGGGCGCGCTTCGAGGAACTGGTCCGCCGGTCGGGCAACGTCCGCATGGTCCTGACGACCGATGCCGGGGCGCGCATTAAAACGGGCGACTATTTCACCCTAACGCTCGATCTGCCCGTGGCCGGCTATCTCAGCGTGGTTGCGGTGGACAGCGGCGACGAAAACCCGGTGGTGCTGTTTCCCAACGCCTGGATGGGCGAAACCCGGTTCGACGCTGGGCGCGTGACGCTGCCCCCGTCGCCCGACGCCGACTGGGGCTTGATGGCCGCCGATCCGTCGAAAACCCTGATGGTCGCCATCGTCACGCCCACGCCCTTGAACCTGTACGCCGACGGCGTGCGCAAGGATCGCGTCGATCTGGACGACCAGGTGTTCGCGCGGCTGGCGCCGGGCGCGCCCAGCCTCATCGAGAAAACCACGCGCGCGCCCGGCGCGGTGGCGCGCACCGCGGCGGCCCGGATCGTCGTGGATTTCGTGAAATGAACCCTGACCCCAGCATCCTCTCTCCGCAACGGGAGAGGAGCGCTTTGGCGTCACTTGCGAGGATGATGACCATGAACCGACCCGCTTGTTATCACCGATTTCAGGACCGAGCGCGCCGCCTCGGCCTGCTATTGGTCCTGGGAATCCTGCTACCGCTGGGCGGTTGTCAGGAGAAGGAATACGTTCACGTCGGCCAGCGCTGGGCCGCCCTGAACCAACTCCAGCCGCCGGCCAACGCCATGCGGGTCCAAGTGCGCGCGCCGGATCAGGGCCAGGTCGGCGACATGGTGGAATTCCGTGTCACCCCGCGCGAGAGCGGTTATTTGTGGGTGGTACAGGTGGACAGCCAGGATCAGGTCGCGCTGTTGTTTCCCAATGAACTGGAAATGGATCACACCGTGGAGAAGGATCGCGAGCGGGTCATTCCAGGCGCGCCGGGTTACCGGTTGACCCTGGATCGCCCGACTGGGGCGCAGTTGCTGGCTTTCATCGTCACCAGCGATCCGGACGGTCTGGCGCGGCTCCTGCCGCCCGAGGTCATTCAGGAAGCCGGTTTGCTCCCGGCCCGCGCCGAGCCGTGGCAACAACCGATGGGCGTGACCCTGGACAGCCAGCGGCGCTGGGGCCTGGAAAAGCGGGTGCTGACGGTGCGTTGAGCGCCATCAAGGCTCGCCCCGTCGGGATTTGCCGAGGCGCGTGGTTTCCAAGGCGGCCCCGTTCAGCGCCGTCCCGGTTCGATTTCCCGCAGGGGGGCAAATCGGGCGGCGGGGAGCGGGGCTTCCACCATCTGTTCGTGCCACAGCAGGAAAGTGACGAGCATCCATAGTTTCAGGCCGTGCCGCAGGCCGGGGACGCCTTCCATCTCGTAGTTCAGCAGCCGCTGGACGTACTCGGGGTTGAACAGCCCGGAGCGTTGAAGGTTTTTGCGGGCCAGGAGATGCTGGCCGTAGCGGCGCAGTTCGCCCTGGAACCAGAACCGCACCGGCACCATCATCCCCGACTTGGGCCGGGCGATGATGGCCTCGGGGACCAGATCCCGCACGGCTTTTTTCAGGACGCTTTTTTCCACCGCGCCTTCCAGTCTCAGCGCCGGCGGACAGGCCATGCTGGTTTCGATGATCCGCCGCGAGAACAGCGGCGGCAGCGCCAGGACCCCATGCCCGGCGGTCATCTTTTCCACCTTGACCAGAATCAGGTTGGCGCCCTTGAGCCGGATGTTGATGCTGGTGAGCTGGTTGACGAAATCCCGGGGCGCGGGCGCTTGAAAGTACGGTTCCAGCAGCCCAACCAAGGCTTCATCGCCGCCGGCCTCCCGCAGCAGCGCCGGGTCGAGCAGGGCGGTGAGATCCTGATAGCACCGCTGGAAGGCACGCAGGTAATTGCGCTCCAGCCAGCCGGTGGCGGGTTCCCCCGGCAGGGGGCCGTACAGCCGGGCGAGCAGCATGGGGAGGTTTTTGGGACCGCCGAAACAGGGGTCGCCGCCCTCGCCATTCAGCACCACGTTGGCGACCTGGGCCGCCGCCCGCGCCAGTTGGTCGTTGGGCACGGTCACGGGATCGCCGATGGGATCATCCAGCCGCCAGATGATCTCGCGAAGTTGGTCGAGAAAATCGGCGGGGCGGACTTCCAGCCAATGGTGGTCGGTGTGGTAGCGGTCCACCATCATCTGCACGAACTCATTTTCCCGGGCGTATTCCGCGCCGAAATGCGCCGAGAAGGTCGGGATGCGGGTTCCGGATAACTGTTGGCCGGCCACCGCCAACACCGCGCTGGAATCGATGCCGCCCGACAGAAACACCACGGGAGGTTTTCCGGCGGCGACCGCGAGGCATTCGGCCACCGACTGCTCCAGGGCCGCGCGCGCCAGAATGGGATAGTCTTCGGCTGGGCGGGAAGAATCCGTCTCCAATTCCTCAACACGAAAATGCCGGCGCACCCGCGCCTGGCCGCGGCGAAATTCCAGAATGGACCCCGGGAGCAGTTCCTCAATGCCGGCGAACATGGTGTTGGCGCCGGGAATAAAGCTGAAGCTCAGGTATTCCGGCAGCGCCCCGGCCCGCATCCGGCGCGGCAGAGTCGGGTCGGCGAACAGGGCCTTGATCTCGCTGGCGAACAGCAGCCGGCCCTGATGCACGGTCCAGTACAGGACTTTCACGCCGGCGGGATCGCGCACGAGATAAAACGTATCACCATGGCTCGCCGCTAAAACGAAAGCGCCGGTCAGGCGAGCGATTCGTGCTTCCGGGTCCGGATGCAGTTCCACTAGCAGGCGTTCGGCGACGGTGCAAGTCGGCGAATCGTCGCGCTCCAGCAGCCCGTCGGTCTCGAACAGCACACCACCGTAGGCGAGCAGTTCGGAACCCCGCTGGGCAAGTTGGAATTCCCGGTTCCAGGTGGCGAGACCGTGGCCGATTTCCACGGTGTCGCCGGCCGCGGTCGCGCCACGCGCACGCTCCCAGCCCGAGGGACAGCGGTGCGCCAGCAACCCCGCCATGCGCGCCAGCAGACCATCCGCCGGCGGCCCGCAATAACCGAACAGGCAGGCCATCGTGTTACGCGCTCCCCGCAGGTTCAGTCATGATCCACCTCCACGTTTTTATGGATTTGTCGCTGCGGCGCATTTCATCGGCCAGGACCGAATCCACCCCGACAATCTTTCGTTTAGGCGATTTCCAGAAATGAAATGACCCGGCCTGGCTCCCACGCTCCAGCGCGGGAGCCCTGGCTATCGCGATGCTCCGGCATTGTNNAGGGATATTCTTTCCCGTAAATCACCTTAGGTTTACGCCAGACGTAATACATACTATCCTCCCTCCGCGATCAAGAGCTTCGCCAACAAGGCCACGGCCGCCCTTTTTTCCGGTCTTCGCGTGCGCGGTCTTCCGCCTGACATTCATCGCCGCGCCTATGTCAAGCTCCAGAGCCTGGATGCCGCGGAAACCCTGGATTTCCTGCGCGTGCCGCCATCGAACCGACTGGAGCCGTTGCGCGGTGACCGTGCAGGTCAATGGAGCATCCGTATCAACGATCAATGGCGCATTTGCTTCCGATGGCAAGACGGTGACGCTACGACGTCGAGGTGACCGACTATCACTGAGCGCGAAGCAGAATGCCATTGCAATCAACCCCCGCATGAGACCTATGAGCATCCAAAGAGAACATCTGGACGAGATCGATTTCTCCGACGTGGTGGAGAGCTTGGACCTTATGCCTCCTGTCACTCCCGGCGAGATTCTGCGCGAGGAGTTCATGGAGCCCCTCGGTCTTTCGGCCAATGCTCTGGCCAGGGCGCTACATGTCCCTCCGAACCGGATTACCGCCATCCTCAACGGCACCCGTTCCATCACGGCCGATACCGCCCTTAGGCTCGCCCGGTATTTCCACACCACTCCTCAGTCCTGGCTGAACCTGCAAAAGAATTATGAGCTGGAAGTGGCAAAGCGCACAGTCGGGCAGATGATCGAAACCGAAGTGCAACCTCGCGCGGCTTGATCGTCAAAGATACTCAGCGTTTAGCTCCTTGACTCGATTCCTAATTTTGGCGAGTTGAAACCTTCATCTGAACTGACCCTGTTGACTATACGCCCTTTCCTGGCGCTTGCGCTTGGATCGGTTGGACCCAACCCAGCGGCCTGTGGAGATCGGACGGCAGCTTTTGGGGCGTGAAAAATCCCCGATAGCGATCCTGGCGGGCTTGGCGGCAGGTAGGGATTGCCTGCTGGTCATCGAGCAATTGGACGCGGTCAGCGTGGTGTCGGGTCGGCGGCCGGAGGTCTTCGATGCGGTCGCTGCCCTGGTTCGGGAAGCCAGAGCGCATTCCAACATGCGACTGCTGCTGGTTTGCCGAGCCTTCGACATGGATAACGATCCACGGCTGCGAGACCTACGGCAACAGGAAAAGACCCGTGCCACGTCGATCTCCGTCGGCCTGCTCGATCCGGTACAGGTCAAGGAGGCAGTCGCGCATCTTGGCCTTGCCCCGGATCGTCTCACCCCTGGCCAGATCGAATTGCTGCGCTTGCCCCTGCACCTCGCCCTGCTGGCCGGCGTGACCGGTGGAGACGACAGCCGGTCGCTGGATTTTGTCTCGCCGAAGGACCTTTACGATGTCTTCTGGCGCCGAAAACGTACTGACCTGCTTCCGGCGCTCGGCGATCAAAATTCCTTCGAGGTTCTGCTCTACGCCCTCTGCGATGCGATCAACGACCAGCAGGCTCTGTCGGCGCCACGTGGCCTGCTGCCCCAGCGCTATGCCGACTTGGATCGTCTGGTTTCCGCCCATGTGTTGGTGCGCCAAGGGAGCCGAATCGGTTTCTTCCATGAAAGTTTTTTCGACTACGTCTTTGCCCGCCATTTCTGCGAGAGCGGGAAACCTCTGCTGGAGTTTCTGCGCTCCGCCGAGCAAGATCTTTTTCGCCGCTCCCAGGTACGCCAGATCCTGGCCTATCGCCGCGACGACGATTTCGACGCCTACCTCGATGATCTTCGTAATTGCCTCGCGGCCCCGGATGTTCGTTTCCACATCAAGAAGCTGATAATCGGTGTGGTTGGGCAAGTGTCCGATCCTCAGCCGGAGGAATGGGCGATCTTCGAGGATCTTCTTCAGGAGTGGACGGGAAGATTGGCCGATTCGGTGCGGAGTGCATTGTGGTCCTCCACGCCGTGGTTTCGCTTCCTGCACGACCAAGGCGTTTTGGCCGCCTGGTTGGCAAGCGATTGCTGGGAAACCAGGACCTTCGGCTTCCACTGGCTGAATCGTATGGTGGAATCAGAGCCGAATCGAGTGGCGGACTTGCTGGAAGGGCTTGCCGGTTTGTCGCAAGAACAGGACGACCGGGTTCTGGCGGTCGTGACTTGGCCCGGCGCAGCGGTTTTTTCCGAGCGGATCGAGACTCTCTTCCATCGCCTGGCCACTCAACCAGAGCGCGATTGGACCTTCACTTACAGGGCTTATCAGGGGTTCATCGACACGTACTGCTACCATCCTGACCGAGGAGGCATCGGCGTTGCCTGTCACGCTTTGGGCTGTTGGTTGCGTTTGCTGATGAAAGAACCGGGCAGGGCCGACCTGTTTGCCCACGATCGAGAAACCCAAAGCGTCATCACCGAGCATCAACTCGCCGAACTGGCGAAGCGTGTTCCCGAGGCGCTCGTCGAGGCAGCGATGGAGCCATTTCAAGAGTTGCTCGAACACGCCGCCGTTCGGGAAGGCGCTCCACCCTTTGCGGACCGGATCTGGCATCCAGGGTTTCAGGGGTTGACTCATTGGACGCCAGAGCACTTGCTCATCGCGCTGGTGGATGCGCTGAAACAGATCGCTGCATCGTCGCCCGATCAATTTTCCGCGGCCATCGACCGTCTGCGACGGTCGGAGTGCCGCACGGCCCATGGGGTTTTGCTGCGCGCCCTTGCCGTCGAAAACGGGGCCTGGAAGTCTTTCGCCATCGACTACCTGGCGGAGACTTGGAGCCGGTGGGGATTCTGGTATGACGACCAGGCGCGCTGGGATTGCCGCTGCCTGTTGCAAATTCTTGCCCCATGTCTCGACGAGGCCGACGTCGCGCGGCTGGAGCCCTGGCTTCTCAACCATTTCGAACGATGGCGGCCATCACATACCGAGAAATCAGTCGGGGAGATTGATTACATTCGGCAGCGGGTACGCAGGTTCTGGCGCAGGCATGGACGAGAGCAATTCGAACTCCTTGGCGCCCTACCTTCGAACAAGCTGTCTCCAGTCGGTCGACGGCGCATTGGGGAGCTTTCTCGCAAGGCATCGTCCTTGGGTTGGCAATTGGAGCGCCCCTTATCGATCAGGGGCGGAATGGTCGTCTCGCCACTTCCCGAGCAGACCACCGCCAGGATGACTGATGCTCAGTGGCTTTCCGCTGTTCGCAAGTATGCAAATGATCGGGAAAGAGTGTGGCTGGAGGATCAAGTTCTTGGTGGAGCAAGTGAACTCGCACGGATTCTTGAGTCGCAAAACAAGACTCAACCGGAGCGGTTTGCGCGTCTCATGCTCGCCTTACCAGACGAGGCAAAAGAACACTACTTCGAGGCCATTTGAAGAGTTTCTTCACTACACGGCGGGCACCGAGTTTGGGCAGGTTCAGCCACTCCTGGAGCGCATGCTGGCGTCACCAATTGCGAACGTCAGACAGGCGGCGGCACGACAGGCTACCTTGGCCGCGCTGTCGGAAGAAGCGGCGCGGCCCTTGGCTGAAGCAGCGATCAACGGCGAGCCTGAAACACGGAGAGGGGCGGCCGAGATTCTGAGCCGCAATATCTTGTCGGCGCCAGACCGCGCCTATTGCGAGGCATCGCTGAGGCGCTTTTTCGACGATTCCGATCATGAAGTACGTCGAGCCACTGGCGATTGGACGCGATACATCAGGGATCGGCGTATCGATCCTGTCTTGCCCGTGGCCGAAGCGTTTGTGGAAAGTCCGGCCTTTGCGGAAAGCGCCGAGACTTTTTTCCGGGCCATCGAAGAGGCGGTCGATGCTCCTCCAAGTCTTCTGTTCAGAGCCGGTTATCGCTTCATCGATCTTGCGGGCTCGGTGTCGGCCGATCTGAGGGAATCCTCGGCAGTCACTGCAAAAAGCCTCAGTAACCTCATCCTCCGCGCCTACCGCCAAGCCGAGAAGGACCCGAACCTCCGCCGACAATGTCTCGATCTCTTCGACCGTCTGCTGGAGGCAGGAGGCTATGGGGCCGACGAAGCCGTCGAGGCGTTCAGTCGATAATGGCTTTCAAAGGAACCACTTCCCCGCCGTTGGGGCATGGCCGGTGACATGCGCCGGCGAGGTCATGGCATCAACCCACCAGTTCAGCCATAGTCCACTTCCACGCCCGCTTCCATGCCGCCCAGCGCGCCCTGCGTCGCCAGCAACAACGTCCCGCTGACTACCGCGGCGCTCAGCAGACTCAGCAATGGTTTCGGTCCGATATGGTCCACGGGGACCCGGCGCCCGGCGCGGAGCATTCGATGGTGATCGGCGCTGAGCACGCCCGCGGTTTTGGGGCGGGCCGCCAGCCACGGGAGTTGCGTATTCTTGTCGAGGGCCGCTTTAGTGATGCCCAAATCGACGAGCGGATGCGGCGCCAGGGGCCACTGGGGATCGGCCGCCAGTCGCGCGGCCAAGGCAAATCCCTGCGTTGAAGCATCGTGCAACAGTTGTACCGGCGTCTGAGGATGACGGCGGAGAAATTCCCGACAGGCGGCGAGCAGATGCGCCGGATATCCCGATTGACTGATCACGGCGGTTTTGGCGGTGAGATGGAAGCGGTTGCGCACCAGCAGGTCGACCAGTTCATCACGCTCCACCACCAGAATCCGCTCGGGCGCATAGTACAGATCCTGGGACTCCGGCGGCGGGGCTTGCCGGGCAAATGCGGTCCCGTCCGCCAGTTCGGCGATGGGATGCGCCCGATGATAGCGGCGAATGAGATCGCTGGCCTTGTGGAAGGGTAGGGCGAATGCTTGCCGCCGGCTCAGGTGGATGATCAGGGGCAAGGCGACGACGAAGAGAATGGCGCCGATGATCCCGAATCCGCTCATGGTTAAAACCCCCACGGCGATCAGCAGAGCGCTGAGGCCGCAGCCGACCGTTCCCCATGTGGACCGGCGCCAATGGCGGCAGAGGACCAGGGCCAGTTGCGTGGCGGTGAAGGCGTACTGCCCGTTGTCGGATAGCCGCTGGATCATTTGCCGCAAGGCAAGATCGGTGATCTGATCGGTTTTTTTTCTGAAGACGAACTGATAACCGCACTGGCCGCAGCGAGTGCCGCTTCGATACTTCTGGGTATGGTTGCAGTCGGGACAGCGCATGGGTTTGTTCTCCTCCCTAATGTTTCACGTGAAACACTGCCCACGTCAGGATCAATCCGCCGTGCATCGGGCTATAATGGTCGCATATCGATCATTACAGAACACCTCGGGACTCTTGCCGTCCCTCTTTGGCTTCGGAGGCGCTCGTGCGCGATGTTTCGACTTTTCAGGGGCTGATCCTGGCCCTGCAGGACTACTGGGCTCGCCAAGGCTGTGTGTTGCTCCAGCCCTACGATATGGAAGTCGGCGCGGGCACCTTTCACCCCGCGACCTTCCTGCGGGCCATCGGTCCCGAACCGTGGAGCGCCGCCTACGTACAGCCCTCTCGCCGCCCCACCGATGGCCGCTACGGCGAAAATCCCAACCGCTTACAACACTACTACCAGTATCAGGTGGTGATCAAACCTTCGCCGCTGGACTTACAGGATCTCTACCTCGGTTCGCTCCAGGAACTCGGCCTCGATCCGCTGGTTCACGACATCCGCTTCGTCGAGGACAACTGGGAATCGCCCACGCTCGGCGCCTGGGGGCTGGGCTGGGAGGTGTGGCTGAACGGCATGGAAATCACCCAGTTCACCTATTTCCAGCAGGTCGGCGGCCTGGACTGCAAACCGGTCACCGGCGAAATCACCTATGGCCTGGAGCGCATCGCCATGTACCTGCAAGGCGTGGCCAGCGTCTTCGACTTGCTCTGGACCGACGGACCGTTGGGCCGCGTGACCTATGGCGACGTATTCCGGCAGAACGAAGTGGAAATGTCTACCTATAACTTCGAACACGCGGATATCCGCGCGCTGTTTGTCTGGTTCGATACCTGCGAGGCGGAAAGCCAGCGACTGATCGAATTCGGCCTACCATTGCCCGCCTACGAAATGACCCTCAAGGCTTCTCACACCTTCAACCTGCTGGACGCCCGCAAGGCCATTTCCGTCACCGAGCGCCAGCGCTACATTCTGCGGGTCCGCGCCTTGGCCCGGGCGGTGGCGCAAGCCTATTACGACGCCCGCGCCGCGCTGGGCTTTCCCATGTGCGCCCCGTCGGCGCGCCCGGCGCTGGAGGCCGCTCATGGCTGAGACCCGCGATCTGCTGATCGAAATCGGCGTCGAGGAACTGCCGCCGAAAGCCCTGTCCAGTCTGGCGCTGGCCTTCGAGCAGGGCATCCATGAGGGACTGGAAAAAGCAGGGTTGGCCTGTGCCGCCTTGCGGCGTTTCGCTACTCCCCGCCGATTGGCGGTGTGGGTCGAGAGCCTGCCGGAGCGCCAGACCGATCGCCGGCTGGAACGGCGCGGCCCCGCGCTGAGCGCCGCCTTCGATGCGGCCGGCAACCCGACCAAGGCCGCCGAAGGCTTCGCCCGATCCTGCGGCGTTACGGTCGCCGAATTGCAACGCCAAGAGACCGACAAGGGCGTCTGGCTGGTCCATGTCAGCACCGAACCGGGCGCGGCAACCGCCGAATTGATCCCCGGCTTGGTCGGGACCGCCCTCGCTGGCCTGCCGATCCCCAAGCGGATGCGCTGGGGCGACCGTGACGATGAATTCGTGCGGCCGGTTCACTGGCTGGTTTTGCTGTTCGGCGACGAGGTCATTCCCGCCACGTTGATGGGCGTTTCGGCGGGCCGGGAGACCCGTGGCCACCGTTTCCATCATCCCCAACCGATCCGCCTGAATACTCCAGCCGATTACGCCCGGCAACTGGCTAACCCGGGTCGAGTCATCGCCGACTTCGCCGAGCGCCGCGCGGCGATTCGCGTCCAGACCGAGGCTCTGGCCGCCGAACTGGGCGGCCAGGCGGTCATCAAGCCAGAACTGCTCGACGAGGTGACAGCGCTGGTGGAATGGCCGGTGGCGCTGGCCGGCAATTTCGAGCGGCGGTTTCTGCAGGTGCCGGCCGAGGCGCTGATCAGCACCATGCAGGATCACCAGCGTTATTTCCCGGTGGTGGACGGCCACGGGCATTTGTTGCCCCACTTTATCACCATCGCCAATCTGGAGAGTCGCGATCCTGCTCAGGTGCAAGCCGGTAACGAACGGGTGATTCGCCCTCGGTTCAGCGATGCCGAATTTTTCTGGAATCAGGATCGCAAGCACCCTCTGGCGACGCACATCGCCGGTTTGAAACAGGTGGTGTTCCAGCAACGCCTGGGCACTCTGGCCGACCGGAGCGAGCGGGTAGCGGCACTGGCCCGGTTCATCGCCGCCCACGGTCAAGGCAATCCCGACTGGGCCGACCGGGCGGCGCGACTGGCCAAGTGCGATCTGCTGACCCAGATGGTCCAGGAGTTTCCGGAGCTGCAAGGCATCATGGGCCGCTACTACGCCCTGCACGATCAGGAAGCGCCCGAAGTCGCCCAGGCCCAGGAAGAGCAGTATCTACCGCGCTTCGCCGGCGACCGCCTGCCGGCCACCGCCACCGGCCGCGCCCTGGCGCTGGCCGACCGGTTGGATACGCTGGTCGGAATTTTCGCCATCGGTCAGGCGCCTTCCGGCGCCAAGGACCCGTTCGCCCTGCGCCGGGCCGCGCTGGGGGTGCTGCGTATTCTGATCGAGGGCGAACTGGCGCTAAGCCTGCCAGCGGTGTTGGAGCAGGCCGCCGCTCAATTCGAGCCAGCCCTGCGCGCCGATGCCGCGGTCGAGACGGTTCTGGGTTTTATCCTGGATCGGCTGCGTGGCTATTATCTGGATCAGGGCGTGCGTCCGGATACGTTTGAAGCGGTCCTGGAGTGCCGACCGACCCGCCCGCTGGACTTCGACCGCCGGGTGCGCGCGGTCGACGCGTTCCGGGAATTGCCGGAAGCCGCCAGCCTCGCCGCCGCCAACAAGCGAATCCGCAACATCCTCAAAAAAATGGAAACCGTGTTACCGTTTGAAGTGCGACCCGACCTGCTGGTCGCGGACGCCGAACAGACGCTGGCCGGACGGTTGGCGGAACTGTCTTCCGAGGTGATACCGCTCATGGAAACTGGCTTGTACGGCGAAGCCCTGAACCGATTGGCCGGTCTGCGCGAACCCGTGGATGCCTTTTTCGACCAGGTGCTGGTAATGGCCGAGGATCTGGCGCTGCGCGATAACCGCATCGCTCTGTTGAACGAACTGAGTAGTTTGTTCCTGCGGGTGGCGGATTTTTCGCGCCTGCAGGATTGAAGCTCCAGCGAATGTTTCCCCGTGGAACCAGGTCCTGGATGGGGAGGTGTTTCACGTGAAACCATGGAACCCGCGAATAATGTTCCACGTGGAACCGGGTCCTGGACCGGTGAATGTTCCACGTGGAACCAGAACCGATGTTTCACGTGAAACCATGGAACCCGCCATGCAGCGGAGCGCAATTCACCCGACCACCATGAATTTGATCATTCTGGATCGCGACGGCGTTATCAATGAGGACTCCGATGCCTTCGTTAAATCCCCCGACGAATGGGCGCCGATTCCAGGCAGTCTGGAAGCCATCGCCCGCCTGCACCAGGCCGGTTACCGGGTGGTAATCGCCACCAATCAGTCCGGAGTCGGTCGGGGGCTGTTCGATCTGGAAACGCTGAACCTGATCCATCGCAAGATGTACCGGATGGTGCAGGAGTCCGGTGGGTCCATCGATGCGGTGTTTTTCTGCCCGGACGTGGATGAAGCCAACCTCTACCGCAAACCGAATCCCGGCATGTTGCTGGAGATTGGTCGGCGTTTGAAACGGGACTTGCAGGGGGTGCCGGTGGTCGGCGACAGCGTGCGCGATATCCGGGCGGCCCGGGCGGCCAGCGCTTGGCCGGTACTGGTGCGGACCGGCAAGGGCGCCGCGACCCTGGCTCGGGAGGCGGAAAGCTGCGCCAATGTTCTGGTGTTCGACGACTTGGCCGCCGTGGCCGACTACCTCCTCAATTCTTCGCGAGCGATCGCTGAAAGCTTCTCATGTCCACCCTTCAAGCCACCGCTAAATCCTTCGACCTGATCCTGCTGGCGCGCTCGCTGCTGTTTTCACTCGGTATGTTGCTCTCGACCGGGATTTGGGGGCCGGTGATGACGCTGAGCGCTCCCCTGCCTTTCGTCTGGCGTTACCGGCTCTCTCAGCAATGGACTCGATTTAATGTCTGGTGGCTACGGGTCACCTGCCGGATCGACTACCAATGCAGTGGCACCGAGCATCTTCCCGACCGGCCGGTGGTGGTCATGGCCAAACATCAGTCCACCTGGGAGACGTTATTCCTGCATCAGTTTCTGCCGCCGGTGGCTTGGGTAGTCAAGCGCGAATTGCTTTGGTTCCCCCTGTTCGGCTGGGGCTTGGCATTGTTGCGGCCGATCGCGATCAACCGCCGGTCGGGGGCGGCGGCGGTCAGGCAGGTGATCCGTAAAGGTGTGGAGCACTTGCGGCAGGGACAGTGGGTGTTGATCTTTCCCGAAGGCACTCGCACCGTGCCCGGCGCTCGCCAGCGGTATGGCCTGGGCGGGGCCGTGCTGGCCGCGCATAGCGGCTGTCCGATTCTCCCGGTGGCGCTGAACTCCGGCGAGTTCTGGCCGCGCGGGCAGTTTCTCAAGCAGCCCGGCACCATTCAGGTGGTGTTTGGCCCTCTGCTGGAGAGCGAGGGGCGCTCGCCGCAGGAATTGATTCAGCAGGTGGAGGAGTGGATCGAAGGAACCATGGCGCGCATCGATCGGGCGATGAAGGACAGGGAGTAGGGTAGAGTGACGCTCCTATAGTCCGCCGCGGGCACCAAGGCCGGTGATCAGAATCACCAGTATGCCCGCCAGCAGCAGTAGCCACGTCAGCCAGCGGACCCACTGGAGTTGTCGCCCGGCGCTTTCCCACTCGCCGGCGGCGACCGCTCGCCGCAAGGGCAGAAATGCTGCCAGATACAGCGCCAGATGGAGCAGTACCATCAGCAGTCCAACTCCGGTCATCAGGTGAATGTGCCAGCCCAGGCGGGCCATGCCGCCATAGACGCCGATCAGCCAAAAACCGGTGGCCGGCAGGATGATGGCCGCTCCCCACCCCAGCCACAGGAAGCGTTCCAGCGCGGCGGTCAGCAGCCGGATGCGGGTGGACGGTTCTGGCAGGTGCGCGCCCGTCGCGGGCCACAGGGCCAGTTGCAGGAAAATCAGGCCGCCGATCCAGACAGCGACGAACAGCAGGTGCAGAGCGTAAGCGGTCGCCATGTTTCAATCCGCGCCCGCCAATTCAGGCGGGCGAATCCGTATTATTGCAAGGTATGAAAATAAAGACGATTTTACCTGATTTCTGGCATTCTCCGCGTTTCCGCGCGAGAATTTACCCATGATTCAGGCGTTGCCACGGCGGACATAATAGCTGATGTTGAACTCAGTCACTCTCCATGATCGAGATTTTTACGCCTGGACGCTCCGGCAAGCGAGCTTGTTACGGGAAGGTCGCTTATCGGAAGCGGACATCCAACAGATCGCCGAAGAGCTGGAAAGCATGGGCGCAAGCGAACGCCGCGAACTGACCAACCGACTGGCGGTACTCATGGCGCATTTGCTGAAATGGCGATTCCAACCGGAACTCCGCGGCAACAGTTGGCGGAACACCATCGACGTGCAGCGATTCGACGTCAAAGAATTGCTTGAAGAAAACCCCAGTCTGGCCGCCAAATTGACCGAGCGTATGGCAAAGGCTTATGTAAAGAGTCTGTTGCTGGCGGCCAGGGAAACCGGCCTGAGCAAACAGACTTTTCCTCCCGCCTGTCCGTTTAGCGCCGAGCAATTGCTGAGTGAGGATTACTGGCCGGAATAGCCAGTTGGTTGGTCCCACAGATCTCGCAACTCACGATCCAGTTCCGCCAGCCGTTGCGGGGTGCCGACATCCCGCCAGCCGCCGGGGTAATATTCGCCGGTCACTTGGTTTTCCGCCATCGCCCGGCGCAGCAGCGGCCCCAGCGGGAACCGGCCCGGCGCGCAACCGGCGAACAGTTCCGGCCGCAGGACGCTGATCCCGCTATAGGTCAATCGCGCCGCGCCCGTCTCCGCGACCCGTCCATCCGCCGCCAAGGCGAAATCCCCGGCGGGGTGATGGGGAGGATTGTTCACCAGCACCAGATGCGCCAAGTTGGGGAACACGGTCGGCAGGCGGACGAAGGGATAGTCGGTCCAGAGATCGCCGTTGATCACCAGAAATGGTTCCGCGCCGAGCAGCGGCAAGGCCTGAAAAATACCACCGCCGGTTTCCAGCGCTTCCGGCGGTTCCGGGGACCAGGCGATGCGGACCCCCCAGTTGCGACCATCGCCCAGCGCCACCGGTAATTGTTCGCCCAGATGACCGGTGTTGATCACCAGATCGGTGATACCCGCCGCCCGCAGGGCCCGGAGATGGTGGACGATCAACGGTTGGCCGGCTACTGGCAGCAGCGGTTTGGGGGTGTGGTCGGTCAGTGGCCGCATGCGTTCGCCGCGCCCGGCGGCCAGGATCATCGCCTTCACGGGGCGGGCCGCCAGCGGTCCACGCTCCGAGCCAACAGAAGACCGCGCAGCCCGGCCAACTCCGGATAACGGTCTGTGACTTCCAGAACGTAACTCAGGGTGCGGGGAATGTCGCGCAAATAGCCGGGTTTGCCGTCGCGCAGATTGAGGCGGGCGAAAATACCGATAGCCTTGAGATGACGCTGTACGCCCATCAGGTCGAACCAGCGCAGGAACTGATCGGCGTCGTCCAGTCCGCTCATGCCCGAGGCCCGCAACCGCGCCCGATAATCCAGCGCCCAAATCTCGACCTGCGCTCGCGGCCAAGCGATATAGCAGTCGCGCAGCAGCGAAACCAGATCGTAGGTCACCGCTCCCACCACCGCATCCTGAAAATCCAGCACCCCAGGGTTGTCCGGGTCGGTGACCATCAGATTGCGTGAGTGGTAATCGCGATGGACCCATACCCTTGGCTGCTCCAGGGCATTGTCGGCCAGCAGGGCGAAGGCGTGATCGAGGGTTTGGTGCTCCTCCTCGCACAGTTCCAGGCCGAGCAGGTGGCTCAGGAACCAGGAGCGGAATAGATCCATCTCCTGGTGCAGCAGCGCCGAATCGTAGGGGGGCAGCAGCGGCGAACCAGGATCGCCGCCGAGTTGCAGGCGGGCCAACGCCTCCAGCGCATCCCCATACAGCCTTGGCGCGTTGCGTTCGTCGAGTTCCGTTAAATACTGGCGGCTGCCGAGGTCAGTCAGCAGCAGCAGCCCCCAATCCAGATCGCCGGTCAGCACCTCGGGCGCGTTCAGACCCAGGTCGCGCAGGGATTGGGCGATAGCGACAAAGGGTCGGCAATCCTCCTGCTCGGGCGGGGCATCCATGATGATGTAGGTTTGGCCATCCTCGCCCCAGACCCGAAAATAGCGGCGAAAACTGGCATCGCTGGAGGCCGGGACAATCCGCGCCGGCGCTGCCGGCAAGACCACGCCCAGCCATTCCCGCATCAATCGCTCGCGGTCGGTCACCCCATTCCCCTCGTTAATATTGAAGCGTGATTTCCCGGAAGCCGCCAGAATGGCGGCGTTCCTGGATTGCGGCAACCCGCAATCTATGCGATGTTAGGCCACTTTCATTCCTGCGTAAAATCCTGCTCCGTGACGTCGAATGATCGAAAGCTCTTGCTGGGCGCCGCTCTGATCTTGTGGCCGCTGGCCGGCGTCCAGGCCCAATCCGCCAACTGGCTCGACCCTTGGGCGTGGTGCGAACCCGACGAACTGGCGCTGGATATCGTCCCGGCGACTCCAGACGCTCCGCCCATCGCCCAACAGCCGCTTCAGGCCGAGGCCGATCAGGTCGAATCCTCTCCCACCCAATCGCTGTTGGAAGGCAACGTCAGCCTATCGCGCGGCGATCAGCGGTTGCGCGCCGAGCGGATCACCTTCGACCGCCTGGCCAACCGCGCTCGAGCCGAGGGTGAGTTCGTCTATGGCGATCCCCGGCAAGCCCTACGCGGCCAGCAGGCGGAAGTGGATCTGAACGCCGAGACCGGCTGGTTTCGGGAGGTGGATTACTATCTGCTGAGCCGTAACGCCCAGGGTTCCGCGGAAGAGGTTCGGCTGGACCGGCACCAGCAGCGCAGTTGGTTGGAAGGTGCCACCTATTCGACGTGCCCGCGTGGCCGGGAAGACTGGCAACTGCGGGCTCGCGAGATGAAGCTGAATCACGCAACCGGCCGCGGCTCGGCCAGCCACCTGGTACTGGCTTTTCGGGACTGGCCGATCTTCTACTTTCCGTACCTGTCGTTTCCCATCACCGAGGAGCGGCAGTCGGGATTCCTGTTTCCGCGCCAAGGTTATAATAGCGAAACCGGTCTCGACCTGGCCATTCCCTATTACTGGAACATCGCGCCGAACCGCGACCTGACCTTGACTCCGCGCTGGATGACCACGCGCGGGATGATGCTGGGCGCCGAGTACCGCTACCTCGAAACTTGGCATCGGGGCGAATTCGATATCGAGTACGTCCCACACGACCGCCGGTACGGTGGCGACCGTGGTTCGTTCAACGTCCGCGATCGCGCCGCGCCACTGCCGAACCTCTACACCGATCTACGCTACGAGTATGTCTCGGATGACGACTACCTCCGGGATTTGAGCAACAATCTGGATTTCCTGACCGACAACTACTTGGAGCGGCGTCTGAATGTCCGCTATTTCGGCGACGGCTGGCAGGCGCTGGCGCGGACGCAGGGCTACCAGATTCTGACTCCGGCGCTGTTCGCCACCACCGGCAAGCCCTACGAACGCTTGCCGCAACTGATCTTCAGCGGGGAGCGGCCGTCCGGCCCCGGCGGTTTGAGCTATCAGTTACACGGCGAACTGACCCGCTTCCACCAGACCGACGTGGTGACCGGCGCTCGGTTGGACCTGTGGCCGACCGTGGGTTGGGCGCTGGAACGGCCGTGGGGGTATCTCAAACCGCGGGCCGGGTTCCGCTACACCAGTTACTGGCTGGAGGATACCGCGCCGGGTGCCAGCGACAGTCCGTCGCGCGCCGCGCCGGTGCTGGACATGGACGGCGGTTTGACCTTCGAGCGGCCTTTGCGCGCTGATTGGCTAGGTGTGGGGTCCGGGACCCAGACCCTGGAGCCACGCCTGTTCTACCTATATGTGCCTCACCGGAACCAGGACGATCTTCCGGTCTTCGACAGCGCGCTCATGGACCGTGACTTCGACTGGCTATTTCGCCGTAACCGCTTCGTCGGCGCCGATCGATTGGGCGATGCCAACCAGGTGACCACCGCGCTGACCACCCGGGTGATCGACGGACCGAGCGGCCGCGAGCGCTTGCGTGCCAGCATCGGCCAGATCCAGTATTTCGAGGATCGCCGGGTGATGCTGGAACCGGACGCGCCACCGGAAACCACCGATAATTCGGGGCTGATCGCTCAGGGACAGGTGAATCTGTCGTCTCGCTGGTCGTTGCAGGGGGGCGTACAACTGGAACCGGATAACAGCGACCTGTTGCGCACCGGATTCGATCTGCGCTATTACGCGAATCCTCGGCAACTGGTCAACGTGTCGTACCTGCTGGATCGCGACCAGCCCAAGCTGGATCTGAACGATCAAATTCACTCGGTGGACGTGTCGCTGTTGTGGCCGTTGAGCGCGCAATGGCGGGTCATGGCCCGCTGGAACCGGGCGCTGAATCTGGATCGAAATCTGGAAACTCTGGCCGGTTTGGAGTATGAGGATTGTTGCTGGGCATTGCGGGCGGTCACGCGCCAGTATCGCAACAGTCCGGCGGAGGTCGATTCGCAAAACGCTTTTTATCTGGAACTGGAACTGAAAGGTCTGTCCCGGCTGGGTGGTGGTCTGGAAACCCTGCTCCAGGGTTCCATCCTCGGTTACCAGACGCTCCGCGACTAGCTCCCACTTCCGATGGTGCGCATGAACAAGCTGCTTTCTCCTCTGATTCTATCCCTGCTGTTATCCATTTTGTCCGTTCCGGGTCAAACGGAACTGCGGTTCGGTCCCGGTCCCGAAGGTGCGGGTCAGACCCTGGACGTGATCGTGGCGGTGGTCGATAGCGATGTGATCACTCGCCGGGAACTCGATGCCGCCATCGTGCGGATTGAAAGACAGTTGCGCCAGCGCCAGGTGCCGATCCCTCCCCGCGCGGCTTTGGAACGGCAGGTGCTGGAACAATTGATCCTGGCCCAGTTGCAACTGCGCGCCGCCGAGCGTGGGGGCGTCGCCGTGGACGACGCTACTCTGAATGCCGCCATCGATACCCTCGCCCAGAGCAACAACATGAGCCTGAGCCAGTTGCGGCAGACCGTCGAAAAGGATGGGATCAGTTTCGCCCAATTCCGCGATGACGTGCGCCGGGAATTGATGGCGGTGCGTTTGCGGCAACGACTGGTGGATAGTCAGGTTCAGGTCTCCGAACAGGATGTGGACAGCCTGCAAGCTCAACTGGCTGGCCAGCCTGGTTTCAGCGGCGCGGGCGGCGGCGCGAGCGACCGTGAGTATCGTCTCGCTCAAATCTTGATTGCCGTGCCGGAGGGCGCTTCCCCCCAACAGGTCGAAACGGCGCGACGGCAGGCCGAGGACGTCTTGGCCCAACTGCGCCAAGGCGCGGATTTCCGGCAAATGGCGGTGAGCGTGTCCGCCGACCGGCAGGCTCTGGAAGGTGGCGAACTCGGTTGGCGACGGGCCGATCAGATACCGACCCTGTTCGCCAACGTCGTCCCAAATCTGCGGGCTGGCCAGGTCAGCGACCTGATCCGTAGCCCCAGCGGTTTCCATATCGTCAAGCTGATCGAGGTGAGAGGGGGTAATGACGGACGCGCGCCGTCGCCTCAGGGGCCAATGACCGCCGAAGCCGACCGCGCCCGAATCCGCGAGGCGTTGCTGCGGCGGCGCGCCGACGAGGAGTGGGAGTTGGTGTTGCGCCGATTGCGTGATGAAGCTTATGTCGAGGTGCGCCTACCGCCGGCGGGATCGCCCACGACACCATGACGGAGACTCCGGTTCGACACCGACCCCGCAAGCGTTTCGGCCAGCATTTCCTGCACGACCGCGACGTTCTGCAACGGATCGTCGCGGCGATTCATCCGCAACCCGGCGAACGACTGGTGGAAATCGGTCCCGGTTTGGGCGCCTTGACCGTACCGCTGCTGGCGGCGGCCGGCGAATTGGATGTGGTGGAGTTGGATCGGGATCTGCTGGAGCCGTTGCGACTGCGTTGCGCCGGCAACGGGGTTTTGCGAATTCACCACGCCGACGCGCTGACCTTTGATTTCGCCGCTCTGCGGGGCGACGGGCCACCGCTGCGAGTGACGGGCAATCTGCCCTACAACATCTCCACGCCTCTGTTGTTCCATCTGCTCGCTCAGGCCGAGCATCTGCGCGATCTGCATTGCATGTTGCAAAAAGATGTGGTGGAACGGATGGCGGCCGGACCGGGCGAGGAGGCCTATGGTCGGCTGTCGGTGATGCTGCAATACCGCTGTCGGGTCGAGCCGTTATTCACCGTGGGTCCCGGAGCGTTCCGGCCGCCGCCGAAGGTGTGGTCATCGGTCGTGCGCTTGGTTCCACGTGAAACATTCGCTGTCACGATTCGAGACGAAAACCGCTTTGCCGAGATCGTGCGGCGGGCGTTCGCGCAGCGGCGTAAAACTCTGCGCAATGCGTTGCGGGACGTGCTGGACGTCGCGCAAATCGAAGCGGCGGGTGTCGATCCCGGCGCCCGCCCGGAAACGCTGAGCCTGGAGGCGTTCGCGGCGTTGAGTGAAGCCTTGTAGGTTTCACGTGAAACATGCCGGGAGCGCCGGCGTCCCGCCGGCACAGGCGCCGACGGAGTTAGGAAGGTTTCACGTGAAACATCGAGCGGCGGGCTCGGTGGGTTTCACGTGAAACAGCGGGCGGCGGGAACCAGCCGGAAATCCCTGGACATCAACCTAACCGCCCGCTGCCGAACGCTACCGATCATCGTCAAAAATGCGTCATCACCGCAAGTCATCACACCGGACGGGGGAGAAAACCGCATGGCGCACGCACTCAAGCACCACTCCATCACGTTTGAAGATTACCTTAACGGGGAACGCGACGTTGAGACTCGCAGTGAATACGTCGATGGTGAAATCTACGCCATGGCGGGGGCAAACGAGACCCACAACACCATTGCCAATGATTTCTCCGCCTTGCTCAATATCCATCTGCCCGACCGCTGCCGGGTCTGGCAGTCCGACATGAAAGTCGTCGGCAAAACCCGTGATGGCCAACCGTTTGCCTACTACCCCGACATCATGGCGGCATGCGGCGAGAATGCCGATGACCCGTATTATCGGACCAACCCGGTCCTGATCGTCGAAGTGTTATCCGAATCGACCAGACGCATCGACCTGAAGGAAAAGTTTGAGAGCTACGTGCAAATACCTTCCCTGCTGGAGTATGTCGTCGTCTCACAGGACCTACCTTCCCTGCGCGTTTTCCGCCGCCGCACCCAATGGCGATTGGAATCTTATGATGCGGAGGATACCGTTCTGCTGGAATCGGTGGGGCTGGAATTACCGGTCCAGCAAATATACCGCCGCGTCCGGCGTGAAGTCGGGCTCGCGGTCGGTTAGCTTGCGAACCCCAACGGCTTGTCGGCGTTAGCGCTGATACCATTTCCAAGTGGGTATTGAGCTTTTTGTAGGTTGGGCTGAACGTAGTGAAGCCCAACATTCCAGGCTATTGTTGGGCAACGCTACGCTTTTGCTCAACCTACGAGCTGTTCGATGTGAATGAAGCTGTCAAGAGGCGCCGAGCCCATGCACGCAATTCAAGAAACCGAAAAACTGCTCGCCACCCGAGCCGGGCGGAAAAGGCGCGGCTTCCGCAGTGGATCGTGCGCGATCTGGGGGACGCTTTTCCCGGTATCGAAACTCAATCCGGCGTGGCCGGCGGCGAACCCTGCATCGTGCGCACTCGCATTCCGGTCTGGGTACTGGCACAGGCTCGGCGGCTGGGCGTCAGCGAAGCCGATTTACTGCGCGCCTACCCGAAGGGTCTCGATCAGGATTCCGGCCAAGATCGAGTGTGCTTTGGGTTCATACATCCAGGGCTTTCAAGATGCAAA
>JRYF01000081.1_pt1 | contig 22340 bp, 22 predicted proteins | sample 235331 | NCBI WGS metagenome assembly JRYF01 (sample SAMN03074217, study PRJNA261475) | activated sludge metagenome | biome: Wastewater Treatment Plant; feature: Wastewater; material: Activated sludge; isolation source: activated biomass of a wastewater treatment plant treating hydrocarbon... ...
TAATTTTTGGGGGAACTACATGATAGCCCTGTCTGTGAATATAGAAGGAAAGTAGTCAAGGATGAATCTCCTACCCAGGAATGTATAAATTATTTGGCCAAGGACGACTATTTTGCCAAAAACACCCTTGAATGGCTTTCAATGCACTTAACGAAACATTTCGACAGGAATTCTACAGCGTCCAGAGCGATTCATTACTTGATTACTCAATATGTTAAAGAGCAAAACTGTCTTACAAAGCATTTTTTGTTTTTTTACACCGAAGATGGAGACATTAAAAACCAGCTTTTAGAGTTTGGTCAAGTCCATCAGCACATTTATTTCTTACCATCATCCAGTTTTGGCAAAGAAGAAGGAGAGCTTAAGATTTGGGCTCAAGCATTTTTGAGTAAGGATAGGTTTTTTATTGACGCTACCCATCATGCATACAATGAGGTTATTTGGAATAAATTGCGAGACAATGGAGTCAAAGCATGTAAACTCGAAAAAGAAGTCAGGCCGGGAACTGAAGATGGCATCATAGAGTGGGAGGACGAGCGCTATCTGCGATGGAAACAAGAAGCAGGTGATAAATATCAGATTTTCCTTTCGCCCAATAAAATCCCTTTTGATTATTATCTTGTTTCAGATGGCTTAAGGATTCTGGAATTAGGTCATTACCATACTGGAGATGTGGAAAGGCACACAGAAAATGGCATTCACAAACTTTATCTGCACCGAAAGGCAGATGAAAATGTGCTCAAAATTTTGGGAGATCATCAGGATCTGCTTTTCAATGGCGATGCAGCTTCACTTGTGAAGCTTTTGACCTTGAGCCTGGAGGAAAAGGTAACAGCCCCAACCGATACATATGAAACACCGGGAGCAGGCCCCATTGACCAAGTTTATCCTTCGGGTGATACGGGGTCGTCTAATTATGGTGAAAAAGGAGGTTATGATCTTGGTCGAAAATTAGAAGAGGAGGAATATCAGCGATTGAAAAAGAACCTTGACGAAGTCAAGAAGCTGTTGGAAAAAGCTGACACCAAATTGCTCAATGACATTATTGATCACCTTGATTTGATTAAAGATGCCTTGGAAAAGCGGGACAAAAAGGTGACACCTAACCATTTAGTCGGCCTCATCGGTGAGCGCCTCGTTGTTTTAACGCTTAGGAAAATGCATCCTGACGCACAAGTGGAACATGTTGCTTATGAGGTGCCTGCTTACGACATTGAGTATGAATACAGAGGTACCCGCCGAAAAATTGACGTCAAATCCACCATCCATTCCATCCGGGAAGAGGGCGATACCATTCCGTTTTTCCTGAAACGGTCGCAGTATGAGTACATTCGGCAAAATCCGGATGAAAATTATTATATCACCCGGCTCAGCTTGAAGGATCTAGGTTTGGAAGGTGTTTATGACCGACATAAAGACAAACTCGGGATTGAGTTTGATAAAGATGAACTCATTGAACAAATTGATGCTGATTTAAGACGTTACGTTAACGACCAGGATTTTATGCATCGGTTCAGGCGAAACAGGATGAGTGTTCGGATGAATATTCCAGGCTATGAGGAGGATTTTTTGGAGGGGTAATTCAGATGGATGAGAATTCAGGAAAAATGTTCTCGAAGATGTTTTTTACCCTGGAGTCTTCCCGCTTTTCCAAAACAAATATGCTTAAATCTCCAGCACTTTTTGCATGGGAGTTCCGGAATGAGGGGGTCAGTGATGTCGGAATATCCAGGTTTTGAATTGGCGACGTTAGGCTTGCTGCTCGACGAAAATAAGTCGAAATAGGAAGAAAGAATGTTGCAATCGACCCACCTATTTCTCTCCACGTCTTCTTCCCGATATTTTATTCTTCCAATTGTTGAGGGTCTCAGGACTTACTGTGTCCCCCTTGGAATGAAAGTGTTCAATTGCAGCCTTCCTGCTTCCAAATTTATTGACGGCCCACGCTTGTAATGCATGTTGATAGTCGGCTATCATTTCTTTTGTCGTTTGTTCGATATTGAAATTGTATTGTTCTTTTTCCAGCGGTACGACCGGTGAATGATATTTCTCAAATTCGCTTTTTGCATATTGGAAGGCAGAGTTTGATTTTGTCATATTCTTTGTTTCATTATCGAATTGATGAAAAATATGGTAGTACATGGCGATTTTTTGCAGGTCACGGTAATTGCCGTACAGCGGCAGATTTTTCAACCAACTCAAAAGCTCCGGTTCTCTTGGAACTTCGGGATCACTTTTAAATTTCAGCCCTTTCCAGACATTCTCCCAATCGGAAAGCCGGTCTTGAACGGTTTCTCTCAAGGGCGGGATATTGACCACATGCTGCACGATTCTATCATAAAAGTCCGGTAACAACACTTTTCGCAGTTCCTGTATATTTTTATTGGTGGCAAAAATCAAACGACATTCAACCTTTTCTTCTTTGTTGGAGCCCAGTCTTCTGATTGACATTTTGTTCCAGCTGTCCGTCTGCAAGGCTTTCATCAACTTTGCCTGCACCAATTTTGATAAATGATGGATTTCATCCAAAAACAAGAACCCGCCATTAGCTTCTTCCAGCAATCCTTTTTTTTGACTCACTGCCCCTGTAAATGCTCCTTTCTCATATCCGAACAATTCCGCCTCCGCTTTGCTGTCCTCGTCGAAAGATGCACAATTGGCTTCGATAAATGGACTTTCCCTGTTAATTGAATTTTTGGCTTTTCCTGCAATCATGGATTTACCAATGCCCCTTTCCCCAATCAATAAAATAGAAAAACCAGATTTCAAAAAGGCTTCCATTTTTTTATTGACCAATTCCCGTAATTGCGATTTTGTATTCGGATAAAATATAAAATTGGAACTGATAGACGACAATAAGTTGGTCGGTATTTCCTGAATGGAGAACCTTTTGAAACGACTTTCCTTTTTATCAGTCTTGTCGTCATAAGTTTTGATGAAACGGGCATGTTCTGGCAATTGCCCTGCCTCCGCTAAAATATGCCACACCACTTGAGTTTCATTGCTGCCAAGCGATACATTGATGATGTGGACTGATTCTTTCTTTTTTGAAAAATAGCGGACTGCCCATTTACCAACTTCATTGGCAATTAGTTGCTCATTTCTGAGGTCACTCACCTCAAGTTCTTCGACCTTTAATTTACCCTCATAGATGTTTTTAAAGTTAGAATATTCGGTCAGCCACTTCACTTGCTCTTTAACTGAATAGTGCTGTATGTTCCGCCACATTGCCTTTTTGAAGGTTTCTAATTTGTCGGGAAACTCCTTTTCGACAAAAGCCAATTGCTTGTCCAAATCGTAGATGATTTCATCGTCTTCGATTATCTTCTTGTAAATGGGTTTCAGCCCGGCTTCTTGTATGTGTTCATCCAGCAAGATGGTGTCCTTGTGGCTAAATCTTCGGCTCGACAAGTTGTCAAATGCACTTTGTGGTGCGGTCATATAGACAATCTCATCAAAGACAAATCCTTTGTTAAGTGGCTTGTCAAAAACCAAGTTAAGTTCCTCCTGCACGAGTGCGTCAAGTTTCAGTTCGTCAGGCAGTCCGACAAGGTAGAATTTGCTCAGGATGTGCTTTAGATAAGCTGCTCCGTGTGTTGTGTAATGCCAGGTTATGTAAATATTCTGCATTTTGCAAAAGTAATTTATTTTTTAAAAATAGAATTTTACTTTTTTATAAATTTTCGATACAATTGATTATCAGATGCTTACAACTTATCAATAGTATTGGTACAGCTTTGGAATTTTGGGTTTTAGAAAAAAAAGAAAAATACTATGAGCAAACAAATCCTGCACTTCAAAAAAACGAACCACTTCCTCCACAGCCAGTGGGACAGGGGCATTGACGACCTGATGCTGTACAACATCCTGCCCTACGTCAACAGTACCCTTTGGGTAAAAGACGTGGTGATGGTGCTGCCTTCCTTCCTGAAAAAGAAGCGAATGGCAAAGGACGACAAACAGTGCCTGGTATTGGTCGCCGAGGCGAACCTGCTCGTCACAGCCTATTGGTGCGACCACCCGAACTACTTGTTTGAAAAGGATGAGAAGGTGCGTTTTCAACTGCTTTACTGAAATGGTAGAGTTCAAGTGACGGTGTGATTTGAAGTCACGCCGTCACTTTGCTCTCAATAGTTACGCCCAATAATCAAAATAAAATATAGCACATTATGAAAACCACAGTAGAAATCAGAAAAGAGTTAGTGAACAAAGGCTTCGTTTGGATAAAAAACAGGAGCATTGACTATTTCGAGAAAATAACAAAGGAACTCGGTGAAGTGATTTTTGTGACCGATGTAAAAGTAAACCCTGAAAGCCGGGCATTGGTCACATCCGAAAAAGGGTTGGATTTCCATACCGACCACCATAAGGCAAATTTCATTGCATGGTACTGTGTCGAACAAACGGACAAAGGAGGCGAAAGCATCCTGCAAGACGCAAACAAGATTTTTGAACTTTTGAGCAAAGAGGAACAGGAAGAATTGAAAAAAGTACGGCTTTTCGAGCATAAGGTTTTTGAAGAGGATGAGGACACTTACCCTTTCGTCATCGAAAGAAACGGAAGAAGGGAGTTTTACTACTCGTTTTGGTTGACAAAAGATAACACCACTGAACGCCAGAGAGAAATAATCATGAAGTTTCAAAGGCTGACCAATGAAACGGAGCATACAGCCATAAAATTAAACCCGACTGACATTCTAATCATTGACAATCGTCGGGTATTGCATGGAAGGACAGCGATTGAAGGAAGCCAAAACCGCTTCCTCAAGCGCTTCTGGATAAAATCTTTTAACATTTAAAATCTTTCAAAAATGGAACAAACAACAATGGTCTATCCAGACCAAATTTCAACGGAAAGGATTTCCCTGCTGATGAACAAGTATGGAATTGACCCGACAATCGCAGCAATTGACCTTGAAATGGTCAAAATGAAACTCCGGGACCCGGACGAAGGGCAGGGTTGGTCATTCGAACAATGCGACAGCGCAGAAATCGAGTACAAACGCTTCCTTCACCTGAACCGGAGCTACAAAAAAACCGGCGTTGTGCCGAACAAAATAATGGACACGATGTGGCACTACCATATTTTGGACACGAGGGCCTACCATCGGGACAGCGAAAACGTGTTTGGCGGATACTTCCACCACTTTCCCTATTTTGGTATGAGAGGTGAACAGGATGCCCAAAACCTTGAAAATGCCTTCCATGCAACAAAAAAAATGTACGAAAAGGAATTTGGCGAACCGATGGTCAGGGATGAACATTCGGACTGTTGGCACGATTGCGAAAGCCGTTGTTGGCACGCTTGCAGTAGCAAATAAAACAAGATTGCAATCGTGGCCACAAATGGCGGCCCAAGCACCACCGGCAAACCTTCCGGCGGCGACAGGGGAAACAACCCGCCCAAGCCAAAAAGGTGATGTGCCAGCATGACAGGAAAGCCCCCCACCTGTCATGTTCCAAAAAAAAACACCCAACCAATGCGCATACTAAAAATCATCCACGGTTACCCGCCAGATTACAATGCAGGCTCTGAAGTTTACAGCCGCCTCATCTGCGAGACCCTCGCCCGGCAGCACGAGGTCATGGTCTTCACCCGGGAAGAAAACCCCTTCGCTGCCGACCACACCCTTCGATTTGAACAACGGGGCAACATCCAGTTGGCCCTCATCAACAAGGCGAGGGAAAAGGACGGCTACCAGCACGAGGCCACCGACCGGGCCATCGAACAGCTCGTCCGCAGCTTCCACCCCGACCTGGCGCACATCGGCCACCTCAACCACCTCTCGATGGGTATTCCCGAAAAATTGCGGGCATTGGGCGTGCCCGTCGTCTTTACCCTGCACGACTTTTGGCTCATGTGTCCACGGGGGCAGTTCCTGCAAGTGAACTTCGGCGAGCGGGAGTTCCACCGCCTGTGCCACGGCCAATCGGACGGCCAATGCGCCCGCCATTGTTACAGCCGCTTCTTTTCCGGCCAAGCCGAAACCCGTGCCGACGATGTGGCTTACTGGACGGATTGGGTCGCCCAGCGCATGGTCGCCGCCCGCCGTGCCGCCGCCGCCGTTGACCGCTTCATCGCCCCTTCGGAGCAATTGCTCCGGCGCTTCGTGCAGGATTTTGGCATCGAAAACGGACGCATCGAATACCTCGACTACGGTTTCCAAACAGAGAGGCTGCCCCCCGTCGGGCCGCCCGAAATGAACGGCGAGTATGTCTTCGGCTACATCGGCACCCACATCCCCGCCAAGGGGGTCAACCTGCTCCTCGAGGCGTTTGGCCAACTGCGGGCACCCGCCCGGCTGAAAATCTGGGGCCGTCCGCTCGGCGCTGCAACGGCAGCCCTGCGTGCCATGGCCGCACCGTTCGGCGACCGGGTGGAGTTCCTCGGCGAATACGAAAACCGCCACATCGCCGACGAGGTATTGGGCCGGGTGCATGGCATCGTCGTGCCCTCGATTTGGGAGGAGAACTCCCCGCTTGTTATCCATGAGGCGCAGGCCTGCCGCATCCCGGTCATCACTGCCAACGTGGGCGGCATGGCCGAATATGTGGCACACGGTGAAAACGGCCTGCTCTTCCGGCACCGGGACGCAGGGGATTTGGCGGCAAAAATGGCCTTCGCTGCGGCGCATCCTGCCGACATGCGGCGGCTCGGCCAACGGGGCTACCTGAAAAGCGAAACCGGGGACGTGCCGGACATACAGGCGCATTGCGAAGCACTCACCGCAATTTATCACAAAACCATTCATCAAAAAAAGCACCACCATGCCAACGTATAACCTCTGGCGAATCACCCTCGACACCAACCCCGAAGACTGCAACCTCGCCTGCACCATGTGCGAGGAACACAGCCCCCACAGCGATTTTATGGAAAAACTCTACCTCGAAACCGGGGTGAAGCACCGCCGTATGCCGGGTGAATGGCTGGAGCCGATTTTTGCGCAAGCCGCAAAATTGGGAGTGCGGGAAATCATCCCCTCCACCATGGGCGAACCGCTCGGCTATCGGCATTTTGGCAAAATCGTCGAACTGTGCGCCCAACACGGCCTCCTGATGAACCTGACCACCAACGGCACCTTCCCCGGCAAATCTGCCACGGCCTGGGCCAAGCTCATCGTGCCCGTGACGAGCGACGTGAAAATCTCCTGGAACGGCGCCACCCCCGAAACGGCGCAACGGGTCATGCGGGGCATTGATTTCGACAAAGCAGTGCAGAACGTGCGGGATTTCACAACCATCCGCAACCGCCACTACGAGCTATCGGGCCACTACTGCCGCCTCACCTTCCAGTTGACTTTTATGGAAAACAACATGCACGAACTGGCCGACATCATCCACCTCGCCGCCTCGCTGGGGGTTGACCGGGTGAAGGGGCACCACCTCTGGGCGCATTTTGAGGAAATAAAGGAGCTGTCGTTCCGCCGCAACGGCGAGGCTATCCAACGTTGGAATCAATATGTGGCCGAAGCATGGGAAGCGCAGCGGGACATCGCCGCCCGCACCGGCAAGGAAATTTTGTTGGAAAACATCATCCCCCTCGGCCCGCAGGAGACCGCTGAGGTGCCGGAGCACTACGAATGCCCTTTCCTCGGCAGGGAACTTTGGATTTCTGCCACCGGGCAATATGCGCCCTGCTGCGCCCCCGACGGACAACGCCGCACCCTCGGCGACTTCGGCAACGTGCAGCAAACGTCCGTCCGGGAGGTGCTGGAAAGCGAGGTTTATCAACAACTTTTGACGGGCTACAAAAACATTGCGCTGTGCCGGGGGTGCAATATGCGGAAACCTGTTTGAACGTACAGCCGAACCCCAGTTCGCGAACTGGGGTTCGGCTGTACAACAAAACCTGACCATGCACATTTTTTCATTGCAACCACAACTAGAAACCTTTTTCGAAAAACAGCCCGGCATCACGGCGGCCATCCGCATCGGCAGCGCAGGGCGGCAACAACTCGGACCGAACAGCGACCTCGACTACCAATTGGTTTTGGGTAATGACTGTGAACCGGAACACGTTTTTCAAGCTGCGCAAATGGCCTTTGGGCCTTTGTTGGTGCGCATCAGCCATTCGCCGGAGCGCAACAAGGCCACCCTGTTTTTTGGCAAACACCTGTTGTCCTGCGAGCTGTTTTTTCACCATAATAAAGAGGAATTGGGGAAATATTTCCTCGGCTCCGAAATTGCAGATGCGGCCAAGGCCATCGTATTCGACCGGGAAGGTAACTTGAAGACCTACCTTCAAACGCAACTTGGCGAATGGGAAAAAGGACGGGAGAAACGCCTCCGGAAGGAAGTGGAGCGGTTGGTGGCTGCGTTCGAGATGCGCTTCGAGGCCTGTTCGAGGGCACACGGGCGCAGTGACGGATACCGTTTTAGCGTCCTTTTTGGCCACGCCCTGAATGCCGTGGTGCGGTTGGTTTGGCTGGCGCAAGGGGAAACCAAATACGACTTCATGCCGCCGAATTTTTTGACAGAATACAGCCACCCGCTGGGGCTTGGTCTCGACCAACTTGGCACGATTGACCTACGCACGGCGCATTTCCAGAAAAAACACCTGTTGGGGCTTTTTACGGAATGGGCGCCCAAGGCCGCCGACCGCCACAACCTGCACTATGACTGGGAAGAAAAACTCGCATTCCTGAATGCCGTGATGGTGCGGGACCGCTTCTGGAACCTCCGGGATGCCGCCAAGTTCAACGAGCGAATCCGACCGGGGCAGGTTTTCCGAAGCGCCGCTTTTTGCCTCATACAGCCGACGGAGGATGTCCGCTCGTTTTTTCAACAAAATAACATCCACACCGTGATTGACCTCCGGGCTGGCCGGGAATTGGCCGAACACCCCTACTCCCTGGAACAGTTGGGCGGGGTGCAGTACGTCCACGCACCGTTCGACCCCTGGGAACAGCCCGACCACTTCCGCCAAGCACACGCCCACCTGACCGACCACAGCATGATTGCCTATTATTTTTTTATGAAATGCTGCAGGGAGAGCGTGGCAAAAGCCTTCCAGGTTTTTGCAGAAACGGACGGCGCCGTGCTCGTTCACTGCCATGCGGGCAAAGACCGGACGGGCATCGTGTTGACCCTGCTGCACCTGCTCTCCGGCGCCAACGGGGAGCAGGTGCTACGTGACTATCTGGCCTCGGAAATGGACACCCGCCCCGAATTGTTCGACATTATTTTACAAGTGGTACAGGAAAACGGCGGCATCGAAGCCTATCTGGAAAATTGCGGTGTGCCCCGTTTTCACATCCACCAAATCCGCCAACGCCTATGTCTCCCGCTGACGAGCTGAAAGTTGTTTTTACCCAATACTGGCACTTTATGGCGCTTCGGGGCGCCTGCCGTTTGGGCATTTTCGATGCCATTACCCAACATCCGGGCATCGGCCCTCCAGAACTCGCTGGCAAGCTACGCCTGCATAAGTCCAGCCTTCGTCTGCTGTTGTTGGCGCTGGTGGATTTTGGCGTTTTGCAAATTAGGGAAAAAGGCGGATGCTATTTGACAGAAAAAGGCCAGTTGCTTACCGACGGCCATCCACAATCCCTGAAAAATGCCTGCTTGCTGTGGGGCGAAGAGCACCTCGATGCCTGGCGGCACTTACCCGAATCGGTACAGACGGGCCTGCCTGCCTTCGAATTGGCGTTTGGGGCGGGGTTCTTCGAGTACTTATCGAAACGGCCCGGTGCGCTGGAGAATTACCAACTGGCTATGTCGGAATATGCTCGTGGCGATTACGCTGATTTGACCGGCAAGGTTGATTTTTCAAAACACGCAAAAGTGGCCGATGTGGGCGGCGGGTATGGCACTGTGGCCGAACTGCTGGCAGCGCATTTTCCGAAAAATAAATTTATCGTATTCGACCGTCCGGAGGTGGTCGCCGGGAAAGAAAAAACGGGGGGTTCCAACTTGCAATACATTGGCGGCGATTTTTTCCAGCCGCTTCCATTTTCTGCCAATGCGATTGTATTGGCTCGTGTGCTGCACGATTGGCCGGACGATGCGGCCTTGCGTATTTTGCAAAACTGCCACCGGTCGCTTGCTGCGGACGGACGGCTTTATATCCTCGAAATATTGCAGGAAAAAACGCCTACCCCGGCGCTCGACCTGCACATGGCGCTGATTTGCGGCAGCCGGGAACGCAGCAGTGGGGAATATGCGGAATTGTTGAAAAAAACGGGTTTTGAGTTGTTGGAAACACAGCCGCTGAATGGGCTGCAATCCATCCTCATTGCCCAAAAATTTTAATCGCTATGCTTCAATTTAATGACATCCAGGTTTCCCCTTCGCAGGATTGTTTCCTGCACAACGGGAAAGTATTATTCGACCGGAAATTCATGCAAGTGTTGAAATTTCACAAAGAAGGATTGGCAGCGGTGGCCGACGAAACGGGCTGGTTTCACATCGGCCTGGATGGGCGGCCGGTTTATGAAAAAAGATATGAACGCACGTTCGGTTATTATTTCGGCCGGGCCTCAGTCAATGATTCCGGTCAGTGGTGTCACCTCGATACGAAGGGCAATGAAGTCTATTCCCATCGTTTCGCCTGGTGCGGCAACTTCCAGGAATCGCTTTGCACTGTTCGAGATTTTAACGCCCGATACTTTCACACCGACCTGAAAGGGGAAGCTATCTATAGCCACCGCTATCGCTATGCCGGCGATTTCAAAGACGGCACCGCCTGCGTCCGCCTGGAAAATGGACTTTGGCAACATATTGACGCAAGCGGCTCGTCAGTGCATCCGATGAAATACCTGGATTTGGGCGTTTTTCATAAATCCTTTGCCATTGCTCGTGACGAGCGAGGGTGGATGCACATTGACCGAAATGGCCGGCCCGTTTACCAAGCCCGGTTCCGCACGGTGGAGCCGTTTTACAATGGGCAGGCTTTGGTTGAACGAATGTCTGGAGGAAGGGCGGTGATTGACGAGAATGGGCGAATAGTATTGCAATTGAACAAATAGCAAATTGGTGAAAGCTGCTGATGACAAAGAGACAAACCTGGCAAAGTGACAAAGTCCTCACTTTGTCAACTTTGTCACTTTGTCATAGCTGCCATATTCCTGTTGCGACAGCCACCTGGCGTCGGTAAGCATTTTTAAAAAACTGTCCACTGAGCGTTCGCTCATCTCCAGTGAAGCACCCATACGAATAGCTTCATTCCTTGGAAAAGGCTGCCATTTGAGCTTTAAACCCCTTCGGTGAGGAAGTTGAGAATCTGAGAAAGTTGAGAAAGTTGGCAAAACTGGGAAAGTGCCAAAGTCCTCAGCGACCAGCGGCAACTCCCTCGCCAGCATGGCAGCGATGCGTTTGGAGAGGTTGGAAAAGACGGGGATAAAATCTTCCCGGGTAGCCAGCCGGTACATGCCCCTGCCGGGGCTTTCCAGGATGCCTTTCAATTATGGCGTTGTTGCTATATTTTGTCTCTTGTGCCTCCTTTAGGGTTGCCCCTCGGTTTTCTGCCGTGGGCATCGAAATAGCGGTCAATATATTCGTTCTCTATTTCAGTAGCCCTGGCCTTGCCCGGTATCCTTGTCAAAAGGATATTGCCCAGAAAACGAAGCCAACCCACTGCATTGTTGAGGATGGAAATCTGGCTTCTCATGCGGGACGACATACCATCTGCACCGATAGGCTTATCGGAAATGCCGTACTTGTACACGTCGCCGTCGGTGGTATCCCGTATTTCGTACAGATGGTGCGGGTTCGGGTTCTGGAGGGAGTTGCCGTGCATGACTGCAAATTAAATGGTGATGGTGTCCGCTCCCCATCCATTGGGGTTAAAGCCTGTTTCATAGATAAATCTTGGGTAATATTCGAGGTTTTGGCCCGTTTTCCGCAGCCATGCCCGCTCTGGTAATTCAAGCAATGCTTCGAAATATAGGTTCTTGGGAAATGCAGATGGATGGGTAAGCACCTCTTCGAAGATTTTCCGCCCATTGGCAACCACGCAGCAGCGGGCATACAGGAATAAGTCAGCAGAAAAATGGGCGCCAGGTTCAACGGAATGCCTGGCAAACTCCTTCCCATCCAGCAGGTACAGTTTCTCGGCGAGCAGTTCATAAAAGGAAAGAATGGCCTCCTGCGGCAGCGATGCCAAATACCGGATGGCTGGCTCCATGACCGCATCGTCATTGCCCGTTTTGTCCCAATCCAACATGGAAATAACCTCCCAAAACCGCTCTTCGTCCATCATGGGAGCATCTTTGGCCACGATGTATAGCTCCGCATCCGGGTATTTCTCCTGCAAACTCCGCACTACGGAGGGGTTGGCCTCGCTCAATGGCAGTCGGACAGTGGCATTCATTGGCTGTGTTTTTTTACAAAGATAAGGGCAGGCGCATGATTTGACAAATTTTGGAAACCGTGAAAGACGCTTCAACGAAAGTGGTATCCGTGTCGTACACGTTGACGGTGAACACTCCTGACGTATTTCCCGGAGAGGTGTTCGATGATTTTTCCGTCAAAGTGTATGAAGTCCCGGACTCTTTAGGCTATTGCCTGCGCATCCATGTTTAGCCGGCAGGCGATACGGTCATTGTGACCGTTATCTGGCATCAGACCTGCATCTGGGTGCTGGTTGAAAATAGCAGTTCAAAGCGTCAGACGGGGGAACTTGTGTTCGAGCCGGGTGGTGGCGTTGTGAAACGGATAAATTAGTTGACGGTAGGGAGGTGATTTGGACTTTGCTTGCTGTTCCAACTGGCAAATGCCTTCAGAAAAAAAATGTTGAAGAGCCTTGATTACAGTCATGAATGAGAGCGGTAGCGGCGATGATCGCATCGGGCAATTTTATGCGTCGGGATTGTCTGGTTTCAATGACTTTCTGTACAACCGGTTCTTCTACTGACAGGCGATAAAAGATGTTTACCAGCGCTTCAGTTTCAATTCGTTCAACAGCATAGGAGAAAGGAAATCCGAGCGTTTCCATGTAGGTGATGTCCGAAATGAACAGTTAGTCGTCGGGAAGGATAAAATCACCGGGCGCCATGTTCTTTTGAGAAATGTAAATGACGATATTAGAATCCAGGAGCAGCTTACGACCATTCATCACGTTGCTGTTTTTGCCAGGCGACGGGGTCGGAGATATGTTGGAAAAGGGAACGAAACTATCGCTTCAGGTGCTGTTGCAACAGGTCCAACTGGCTACTATTGACAGGAAGTAGGAGTTTTTTCAGATTTTCCATTGACTTCAGCAGAAACAGGCTGGTTTTCTGCCAGGATGGTAGAACCTCGGGAAACTGGGTGCTGGACGATTTTGACATAATCCAGTGTCTTGAGGAATTGGAGCAAGAGCCAGTAGTGGCTTTCGTCTGTTATTATTGTGAGTTTCTGCATAAGGAGAATTTAAAACAAAAATACTCAAAAAGTTCCATTCAGGCAGGATTTTGAAGGAAAGGATTTTTTGGTTAGCTGTGCTGTGTACGCTTCATAAATCCTGAAAGCAGTAAGATCGAATGCAGGACAAAAAAAGCCACACTCGCAGCTTGAAGTTCATCCATGCGCTGTAAGCCAAGCCTGTGAAAACCTGTTCGTCCGGTTTTCCTCTCACTCCCATCAGGTCGCTGGCTTGCTGCGAAATGGGCAGCTTCTCGAAGCCTTTGGTTTTCTTCTGCCGGAATTGAAGGAAGTGCCCATACTCATTTGAAGTATGCACTTCTGACCAGGCGAGTTTTTCGATGTCGCTCCAACGCAGCCCGGTCAGGGCGCTGAACAGGAAAGCATTTTTCAAAGCAGAAATTTCGCACTCGGTGGCTGCCAGGCGTTGTAACTCCTCTAAAGAAAGAAACTGCCGTTCCGGGTCAATCTGCTTGATGAAATCAACCCCTTGTGCAGGGTTCTGGCGCAAAATACCATCCTTAACCGCCTGCTTGATGGCTGCGATGACTTTGGCATAGGAAGCTGTCGAGTTTTGGGACAAGCGGCGACCGCCTTTGGTGCGGGCATCTTTGACGAGGTAATCCCGGAAGTTCTCTACCCATTGGCGGTTGATTTCAGCAAAGGACAAATCCCCTCCGGTGAATGCTTCCAAGTGGAGCAAGGCGCTTTTCCAATTGCCATAGTTGCTGTCGCTTTCATGGCTCTTTCGTTTCTCCATGAGTTGTTTGTAATACTCCATGAAACTTGCGTTGAGCTTGCCCTGGTCGTGCAGGCCAAACACGCCGTTTTGAATTTCCAGCAAACGCTTTGCCCTGATGGTCTCGGCAAGTTCGAGGGTTCGTTTGTTTTCGGCTTTTTCCAGTTTGGAAAGGTTGGCGTCGGCGGGTATGAGGTACAATCCGAGGTACTCATACTCCCGCTTGCCGTAGTGGTAGTAATCGAGGTAAAGGCTGATGTTCTTGCCCTTCCTCCGTTGGCGCAGGGTAACGGACATGGTACGGTTGTTTTAATGGTTATGAAAAAAGTTTGTCCAAATCGGTTCGTCGAATAATGGTTCGACTTCCAAATTTTCCTGCTGTTATCGTTCCTCTTTTTATCATGCGCTGAAGCGTCCAACGGCTGATGCCAACCAGTCGGCAAGCCTCATCCTTGCTCAAATATTCTTTGTTTGAAATGGTCGTCGGGGCAGCGGCGGGAACCACAGATTTTCTCTCCTGCAATTCCTTATCAAGGGCTGCCTGGACTTTCTCTGACCGTTTTTTTACTTTGTAGTATCGCTGTGCGCATTTCGTGGAGCAACACGCTGTCACGGTTGTTCTGGCAATGAAAGCTTTGCCACAGAAAGCGCAAGCCTTGGGAAGTTGAATTGTGCTGCTCATCGGTGTACGGTGCAAATGGTAGCGAGATGGTGCTTTAAGGTGCTGAATGGTGCATCATTTCGCCGTTAGTTTTTTGATTTGTTGCCCAAACGCTTTTACTTCATCTGGACAACAAACAGGCATCAAATTTAGGAAAAAAAGAGGTAAGAAACAACAAGAAAATGAAGATAAAACGTTGATAATCAACGAAAAGAAAACAGAGGGAAAACAAAAATAGGGTAGTTACTTCCCAATACAAAACTTCCCAAAAATATTCCCCAATAAATCCTCCGTACTTACCTCCCCCAATATTTCACCCAAAAAGGCCAGCGCCCGCCGGATGTCCATCGCCACAAAATCCGAAGTCACGCCCTCGTCCAGTCCCCGTAGCACGTCGTCCAAACTCTCGGCAGCTTTTTGCAGGGCTTCGAGGTGGCGGACATTCGTCACGATGGGGCTTTCCAGGTTCACCTGTTCGGAAATGACGGCACTGTACAATTTCTCTTTTAGGTACGGGATGTTCATGCCGTTCTTGGCGGAGAGGGTGATGAGGTAGGGATGAGAGAGGGATGAGGGGTGAGGGGTGAGGGGGGCGTTCATTTGCGAAGAAGAAATCGGGGATGCCTGGGTCATTTGGGTTGAGGAGCCACTCCGGTTTATAACTTGGCAAATTATCCATCTTGTTGCAGGCGACGATGAGGTGGGTGCCTTCTTTTTGGAGGCTTTCAACGTCAGCCAGCACCTCGTCAATCTTCGTTTCCACCACATCGAACACATAGACGAGCAGGGCGGCCTGCCGCACTTTTTCCATCGTTTTTTCCACGCCGATGACTTCGATTTGGTCCTGGGCTTCCCGGATGCCGGCGGTGTCAATGAGGCGAAATTCCACGCCGTTGATGTTGAGCACTTCCTCGATGGTGTCGCGGGTAGTGCCGGCGATTTCGCTGACGATGGCGCGCTCTTCATTGAGCAGGGCATTGAGCAGGGTGGACTTCCCGGCGTTGGGGCGACCGGCGATGACCGTCGGCACACCGTTTTTGATCACGTTGCCGAGGCGGAAAGAGCGGATAAGGCCATGAATAAGGCTTTGGATGTTCGTGACCAGTTTTTTCAGTTCGCTCCGGTCGGCAAATTCCACGTCTTCTTCTGCAAAGTCCAGTTCCAGTTCGATGAGGCTGGCGAAGTGGATGAGTTCCTCCCTCAGCTTTTTTATTTCATGGCTGAAACCGCCCCGCATCTGCCGCAAGGCCACGTCGTGGCTGCTTTTTGTGGTGGCGGCGATAAGATCGGCCACTGCCTCGGCCTGCGAGAGGTCCATTTTGCCATGCAGGAATGCCCGGAGCGTGAACTCGCCGGGCTGTGCAAGGCGGGCACCTTTTTTTATGAAAAGTTCGAGCACCTGCCGCAGGATGTAGGGCGAACCGTGACAGGACACTTCGGCCACGTTTTCCCCCGTATAGGAACGGGGTGCCTTGAAAACGGCCACGAGTACCTCGTCCACGATTTGGCCGTCGTCCCCGATGATGGTGCCAAAATGGACGGTGTGGCTTGCCTGTTGCATGAGGTTTTTGCCGCCGAACACCTGCTGCACGATGAGCAGGGCATCGTCCCCCGATAGCCGGATAATTCCAATTGCCCCGGTGCCGGGCGGCGTGGCGAGTGCGGCGATAGTGCCGGTCAGGTCATTTTTTGCGTAGTTCATCGCTGTTTCTGGTCTGATATTTTGTTGCAAGATAGCAGAAGTTCCTTACAAGTCGGGTTTGATGCCCGCACCGGCCCGATCACGAAACCATAAAACAGCACATAAGTAACGATAAAAAAACGACTTCCTAAAGTTTGCCGCCTGGGGCGGCAAACTTTAGGAAGTTTCTTGTGGTTGTGGCGGCTTCGCCGCATCAACCACAAGAAGTTATTTTTTAATCGTTACTAAACAAGCCGGAAAATAATTTTACCAAAGAAATGAAATCCTTTATTGTTGTCACGCTCTTTCTCATGCTTGCCGCTGCGGCAGCACCTGCACAATGCACCATCGGCAACCCAAGTACCAATGCCGCATCCTGGAACAATTCGCTGACCATCGGGGAAAACTTCAACGCCGCCCGGCGCTGGGAAGAAACCGACAGGGGACTTACACCCAACTGCCTGGGCGTTCTGGAAATGCCACCTGGCGGTTGGGCTAGTCTTACGGACGAGGAAATTGCCCTTTACATACACAACGACGAACGGACGGACAGGGGCCTTCTACCTTTTTACGCCGTGGAAAGCAACCTCACGTCCATCGCACAGGCCCATGCCGATTGGCTGATCGCCAACGACGTGTTCAGCCACACGGGCGACCCCGTTTTCGGTACGGCGGCTACTTACACCATCTGCCCGAACACGACACTTGACGGCAGCACCCCCGTGCAGCGCAGCAACGCCAATCCCGTACTGGAAGACTGCCACCAGTACACAAGCGAGAGCTTGGCTTTCACCGTGACCTCGTCGGCATCCAGCCCAAGTTTCAACAATTTTGTCGCCCGCTCCATCTACCGGCTCATCTATACCGATGGAGGTTCTATGTGGGCACATCGGCAGGCGGTGTTCGAAGTATATTCCGACGATCATGGCCCCATGGGCAGCGAGGGTTTCATCGGTGCGGCAGTGGGCACGGGCACAGACTACACCATAGTTCCGATGGCATGTTCCACCTGGGCGCACGTAAAAATTCTCGTATTGCTTTATTACGATCCGAAACCAAGCTGCAACAGCTTTTCCTTTTCCGTGCTGCTTCCAGTTGAACTTTCCGAATTTAGGGCAGGGGAACACAATGGCACGATCCTCCTGCACTGGGCCACCGCCACCGAGCAGCACAGCGATTTTTTTTCCGTCGAAAAATCGCTGAACGGCCTGCATTTCCATGAAATAGGAAGGGTTGCCGCCGCAGGTTATTCCACCGAAAGGCTGGAATACGACTTCACGGACACGACCCCAGCCCCCGGCACGAATTATTACAGGTTGCGCACAGTGGATTTCGACGGCACGGTTGCCTACTCCAAAATCGTGGTGGTACAGGTTGAAAAAACGGAACGGCTGGCGGTGTTTCCCAACCCTTTTCAAGCGGCGATTACCGTGCAATGTGGTGCAGGCAGCGAGCCAATCTTTATGTTGGAGGTCTATGATTTGTCAGGCAATCGGGTTGCGGGGATTTCTTCGCTGCCCGATTTGGACAGTACATTACATCGGTTGAACCTCGAATGGCTGCCCGCCGGGGTTTACATCCTGCACGTCGTGCGGGAAAGCAGGCGGGAAACGTTGAGAATAGTCAAGCTCTAAGAAGCTGTTTAAATTTTCTTGCCGGACTATAAAGGGCCTTTTTCCGCCCTGCGGCGAAAATTTTTTTCAGCAATAGCGCTGCTATTCCCTCAAAAATTTTTCACCGCAGGACAAAAAATGGCTCTTGTCTATCTCCGGCAAGAAAATTTAAACAGCTTCAAATAACATCTCTCTTTTTCACCACAAAAAACACCAGTCCTACAAGCCCTACAAGCAAGGCATAATACCACCATGACCAACCAAAGGATACTGGTTCCATGTTGCCGATGGGCGTATAGGCCGCCCAATAGACGGGATGGGCATAGAGATCGGGGCGCTTGCTTTCCAGTTGCGCCAGTTTGGCCAAGCGGAGTGCCTGGTCTTTCCCTTTTCCTTCGTGGAGGTATTTGAAAAAAAGGACGGTCAGTTGGTTGTTCGACTCGTCGTTAACGCTCCACAGGGTGGTCACGATGCTCCTGGCCCCGGCATACAGGAAACTCCTGGCCAGGCTGATGATGCCTTCACCACTGTGCAACATGCCGCTGCCCGTTTCGCAGGCACCGAGAAAAACGAGGTCGGCGGCAAGGGGCAGGTTGTAGATGTCTTTCACGAAAACCGTGTCGAAGCCGCCGTCCTCACCGGCCAGCACGATGAAAGAAAAGCCGCCCTTGTCCATGTCAGCCTTGGCGTGCGTCGCCAGATAGAGCAGGCTGGCAGAAGGGGCGTTTTCGTAAAAATTCCTGCTGTTGGCTGCCGGGCCGACGAACTGCCTGCCGCCCCATCGGGCAGCGATTTCCGTCACACCGGCCATGTTGAACTTGAGCGGCCCGAAACCGGAAGCATTGCCCGCTTCGAATTCAGGAGCCAGTCCGGCGAACCCACCTTTGGGCCGCTTTTTGGCCTGCATCAATTCTTTGAAAAGGGTCGAGGAATAGTTGTACGAAATCGTGTGGCGGCGCACGAGATAAGGGTATTTTGAAAAGGAGCAAGGGGTGGGCGGGGCCTCGTAGAGCAACGCATCGAACGGAAGGAACCCCAAAATCCCACCTGGCACGATGGTCAATACTTCCGGGAGACCGTGTTTTTCAAGGGGTTTCACGAGTTTTTGGTAAAGCGCCTGTGCCAGCTCGGTATAGCTGTGGCAAAGGCTGTCCCGGCGGTTGTTGGCATGTTGGAACGCCTCGATATCCTGCCTGAACTGCGTGACCCATTTCTCCAGCGGAAAATCCTTTTTGACCTGCTCGGCGACGAACCCATCCTGCTTCAGCAGGAAGATGTAAATCGAACTGTCGCCGACAAAATACTCGGCAAGTGCCTGTCCGGGCCGCAAAAGCGCCTGTGCTTCCGCAACGGAGACTGCCCGCTGCCGGTATTTCATTTCATAAAATGCCGGATAGCCTTCTTCGACCTGCCGGTTCAGTTTGGCCAGTTCGGCACTCAGGTCGAAGATTTCCCGTTCCAGGTTTTCGATGATCGTGCGGTCGGTGTCCCCGTTTTTCAAAGATGCCAGGTAGCGGGTTTTCTCCTTCGCTGCCAGTTCCTCTTTGAGTTGCTTTTCCTGTTGCAACAGGCTGCCGGGCACGTTGGCGATGGCGCTTGCCCCGGAGTGCCGCAGTGCCTCAAAGAGCAGCGTCCCCTTGCTTTTTTCCATGAAAACAAAAGCCTGATCCAGGGATTTAGTGTCCCCAAAGTCCTGGAAATGCCGCCATGCCACATCCAGCGCTGCTTCGGTGCGGCGGCTGCTTTCGGCCACGGTCGCCAGCTTCGAGGACTCGAAGTGGTGAACCTGCCGATAGGCCCGCTCGGCCTCGAAAATAAGGTCGTGACATTCGAGCGATTTTTCGAGGTAGGGCCGCTTGCTGTCCCGTTCGTAGAGCCGGCGAAACGTTTCTGCCTTGCCGCCGAGCGCCTCTATAATGACATTTTCAGGGTAAAATGCAGCGGGATCGGGGCTGGTAGCGGGGCCGTTTTCCCCAAATCGGTACAGCACGCTGCGCAGGGCCAGGTGTTGCTGCGCAAGTGCGTCCTCCAAGCGGTTTTGCGAAGCAAGATGATGGGCAAACGATAGGCGGATTTTGGCAAACTCCCGGCGGAGGGTATCGGGAAAGTAACTTCTGAGGAGCGACAGGGATGTTTGAAAATGCTGTTCGGCCCGCCCAGCATCGGAGGTCAGTTCCCCGGCCAATTGGTGGGCCTGTGCCAGCCAGACTTTCGCTGACGGGTGGAGGTCGTGCCGGTGGACATGCTCAAATGCCTGCAAGGAGCGGAGTGCGTGGGACGAAGCCTCGGCGCTTTTTCCCTGTTGGTGGGAAAGGCGGGCCAGCGTGCTTTCCAGCAGGCCCCTGGTCATTTCGCTCAACCGGGGGTACGACAGGGCTTCACGGCATACGGCCCCGGCCAGCGCCCATTCGCCCCGGTCGAGGTGAGCGATGCCAATGTCGTTGCAGGCTTCGGCGGCAAGGTTAAAGTCACCGTGTTCCAGGGCCGTCTTTCGCACCTGGCCCAACAGCCGCAGGGCTGCCTCGAAATCGCCGAACCGGGTGTAGAGGTTGCCCAGTTCCCTGAACACGTAAGCTGCCACTTTTATATCCACTGCCCCCGCTTCGTCCTCGAAAATGCGACGGGCCTCCTCGTACCAGGGTTTTGCTTCGTAAAATTTGCCGTACCAGAACAAGGTGTAACCCGCATTCGTGTAGAGCCAGCCAACCGCTTCCCACTCCTTTTGCCCCCTGGGCCGACGGAACAGCGTATCCAGTGTCCCGGTGCGATAGACGGCCAGGGCAGTTTCCAGATCGCCCGCCATGTCGAACCCGACACCGAGTTTCTTGCAGGCATCCACCCAGGATTTCAGGTCGTTGCTCTTTTTGAAAATATCCAATCCCTGCCGGAAGAGCAGGAGGCTGCTGTCACGGTGTTTGCCGGCTTTTTCGATGGATTGAACGACAAGGGCCGCTGCCCGAAGGGAATCAGGGCCATTGGTAAAGGCGGCGAGGGTATGGGTAAAAAACAAAATCGGAAGGGCGTACAAGTAGCGTATCATCTGGAGGGTGGCAGTTTTTATTTTCAAGGAGATACCGACTGCTTTTTCTCCATAAGTAGATGGGGTGCAGTATAAGCGCTTTTTTTAAGAAGCTGTTTAAATTCTTTATGCCGGGCCATAAAAGGCCCTTTTCCGCCCTGCGGTGAAAAATTTAAACAGCTTCTATGATTTGGTCACATAGGAACGATGAAAGAATAACTCCGCCCTTTTATGATGCTCTTTTACACCCATGCTGCGTTGGCCGAAGTCTTCCGTAGCGCTGCTATGCAAGACCTCGAATTTGTGACCAGTTCTTCATCTTTGGTGATAAGTTCGAGTTTCGTCTTTTGCAGCAACAGGCTCTGATATTGCTGGTTTTCGTCCAATACAAAATCGGGTGAGTAAAATGTATTGCTTGTGAATGCCTTTAGGTAAGAATCACGCCCACTGTTGATTTCGTGGAGGAAAAGGACGAGGCGCAGCACGGTGAAACGACTGTAAAGTTGTTATTTGACTTTCAAAAACCTTCCTGCCTCCTTCAAAATCTGCCGCTCCATCATTCTTTCAAAATGGTTGAGGTCAAGCAGTTTGACAGTAGCGGTACCAATATTTGTCAAAGGCACGATTTCCAATTTTTCCCATTTAAAATGCAGGTTCCAATCGTCCGTTCTGGGGTTGAATAGGCGGACAAACTCGATGTCCGGCAAAAGTACCGTGCCAACATCGGTGGCTTTCCATCGGTTGCAGAATATACAGGCATAAGCAAGGTTTTCGGCGACGGTTTTGCCACCATGCCGGAGGCTAATGATGTGATCAATCTGGAAAGAAATATAGGAGTCACTTTCGTGCAGCAGACAATAGAGTTGTTCTGAAATAGATTTTTAATGGTTTTCAAAATATGTAATCAATTGATTTTATATTGCGCTTTCGTTATTAAAAAACATAATTTGATTATTTCAGAACAACTCTAATATGGTCACTATTTGGATTTCAAGCATCATTTTAACTATGATAAGGGCGCTTATTTAAAAGAAATCGGGGTACCCAGTATTATTAGTGCAGCTACGAAATCCGAGCATGAAAGGTCAAGCACCGAAAGGCGGGCAAACAGGTTGGGAGGGGCATGGAGCAATAACGAAGCATTGAAAAATAAATATAGAACCGATAAATGAGACTTATTTTAATTGTAGCCTTAGTATTGATATTTAATGCCTGTGACCCTATGGATGACAGGATGACATTCCAAAACAAGACAAACGATGATGTTTTTGTCAGGTTTTGCTTTA
>JRYF01000298.1_pt1 | contig 22339 bp, 23 predicted proteins | sample 235331 | NCBI WGS metagenome assembly JRYF01 (sample SAMN03074217, study PRJNA261475) | activated sludge metagenome | biome: Wastewater Treatment Plant; feature: Wastewater; material: Activated sludge; isolation source: activated biomass of a wastewater treatment plant treating hydrocarbon... ...
TGAAGAAAGGGGTACCTTTCAGCTGTACGGTGTCATTTTGGTGGAAATAGGTGGTATTTCAGATGTTGTTTAAGTAGAAATGGAGTGTATTGTGGGAGGCGAGTAGCAATACTGTATTCAGCTGGCGATTATTTTGGTTGTCGGCACTGTGCTGATTTCACATACGACTCATGCCTAGTCAGTCAAAGAATTCGTGGATTTCCTTGGAAAATTCTGTCTGATACATGGAAAGCAGATGAGTTGATGAAGAGCGTGAAAGTGACTTACTACAACGGAAAACCGACACGAAAATACAGACGATGTTTGAAATTGTGGGGTTGTGATACTGATGTGCTTAAGGCGGAAAAACAGCTAACGGAAAGGTTATAATGAAATGAATATGGAAACTATCAAGGACTTGAATAGTAAATGGTGGTATAGGTTGTTGAAGGTTATTTATTTTTTCTCTTTGAGCGTGTCTATTTTGTTATCTTTATGGTATCTGAATTACAATATACCAATTAATAAACCTATACCAGAAGCTTTATTTATAGCAATATCTACTCTATTTTTTATTTTGACTTTATATGAAGGTTTGAGGAGGTCTTTCTATTACGTCATTCTAGGAAGAATAAGACCCAAAAAGGAATAAATGTAAATTATTATGCAATACTACAAAGCCAGTAAATACCTACTCTACCTACGGCGATCACAAGATGCTGAAGATCGTCAGATGGCTTCGCTTGAGGACCAAGAAGCTGAAATGAGAGCAGTAGCGTCACGGCTTGATTTGAATGTAGTAGATGTAATCAGAGAGTCACAATCAGCTAAGACTCCAGGCCGTCCAGAGTTTAATAAAATGCTATTACGAATCCATCAAGGCGAGGCAGATGGTATTTTGTGCTGGAAGATAAATCGTTTGGCCCGTAATCCTGTAGATGGGGGGCAGATTTCTTGGATGCTACAGCAAGGAGCTATTAAGCATATTCAGACTTTTTCACGAGACTATCAACCAACTGATAACGTCATTATGATGGCAGTAGAGCTAGGGATGGCGAATCAATTTGTGAATGATTTGAGTGTAGATGTGAAGCGGGGCATGAGACAGAAGGCAGAGCGGGGATGGTTCCCGCAACGGCAATTACCGATTGGCTATCGACACAATAAAGGATATGAAAAAGGTACTAGTGAAATAATAAGTACATCAGAGCTAAAAATAGTGAAGCGTCTGTTTCATACTATGCTTGAGGGCGCTCACTCAGTGGCTGATCTGCATCGTCAGGCAACGCAATATGGCTTACTCACAAAAGGCGGGAAGCCTAAGTCACTTCAGAGTATTTACAATATGCTCACCAACGAGTTTTACTGTGGCTATTTCTACTGGAAAGATGGAGATGGTGCCTCAGGGCGGTTTCGGGGTCGCCATGAAGCTATTCTTACTGAAGATGAGTTTAATCAAGTGCAACGGTTATTGGGAAGGAAGGGGAGACCAACACGAGTGAATAAGCTTGATTTTGCGTTTCGAGGTCCCATTAAATGTGGTGAGTGTGGTTGTGGTGTAACGGCTGAGAGTAAAATGCGGGTGATTTGCTCATGTTGTAAGTGTAAGTTTTCTTGCAAGACTCAGACGGTCTGTCCGAAATGTAAGACTGATATTTCAGAGATGAAGAATCCTAAAATCTACACTAATACTTATTATCGTTGCACTAAAAAACATAAAGAGATTAAATGCTCTCAAGGTGTGATGGATGAAGGCGAGCTTGAAAAGGTGATCAAGTCAGAATTATCAAAGGTAGAGATTTCTGAGGATTTCTATAACTGGTCCGTTAATGCTTTGAAGTACATGCATGGCGGAGAGATGGAGACACAAGATGAGGTAATGGAGCGACTGCAAAAGAAAGAGAAGGGTCTCAAGGACCGTTTGGATAAATATGTCATCATGCGGGCAGATGGGGAAATTTCTGGTGTGCAACTAGCGAAGTTTCGGACTGAAGCAGAAGCTGAGCTACTAGAGATACAAAAAGAGCAAAAACGTATCCATAATCGTATGACTGAATGGGTGAAGTCAGCTGATAAATATCTTACCTTTGCGGATAGGGTATGTAAGCGGTTCAATAAGGCTACAAATGCGGAAAAAAGACTGATGCTCGAGACCCTAGGTTCGACACTGGAGATTATTGATAGAAAACTGCGTATTGTCGTACCAAATGAGCTAATTGGCTTCAGTAACGTATATAAGAAGATGGGCGATAGATTGGGAAGGTTCGACACCGAAAAAGCCCTTGATATACAAGAGCTTTCTGGAGAAAAACGCCAAGCTTTTCTAGACCTGTGCGCCGGGCTGGATTCGAACCAGCGAAGGCTAATGCCGACAGATTTACAGTCTGTTGTGATTGACCACTCCACCACCGACGCAGTGTAGAAATTAGATTGTACTTTTTGCAATACAGGCTTTATGTCGCACTGGCTCGCAAGCTCGCATCGTACCCCGTTTTCGATTAAAAGCAAAGCAGTTTGCTTTTAATCTACCACCGACGCAAGTCGGCTATAAACTACCACAGTCGGTCATTTTTTCAAAGACGCATGGTATGATGCGAGTATGTATAGACTGGTTGGTTTAATAGTTATTGTCTCTGTTATTGCTTGGCCGGACTTGGTTGGGGCGGATGGGTTGGTGCCGTGCGGGGGAGTAGGGGAAGATTCGTGCGAGCTGTGTCACTTGATGCAGTTAACCCACAATGTCATTGGTTGGCTGGTTGGGGTGTTGTCTTTAGTGGCGACGATTATGATCGTTGTTGCCGGTCTTTATATGGCAACATCGCGCGGTAATGCGAGCGCTCTCGCGACTGTTAAACGATATCTTCACAAGATCATTGTTGGCTTTATTTTAGTCTTGGGGGCCTGGTTTTTGGTGGATGCTTTTCTTAAACTGTGGGTTAAAGATTCAGTCTTGGGGGTTTGGAATGAGATTCAGTGTGTAGCTCAGCCAGAACCACGAGGCTAGCTCGAAGCCTGTCAACCTTATCGCTTTGTCGGTCTGAGTTTGTACAAATCCACCATAGTTAGACCAAGGGTCGATCTTATGTGTTAGACTTTTACAAAGTACTTCAATCTGACATGAAAAAAACAGCGTTCAAGCGAAAACTGCTAATGGGCTTAGGTGGACCAGTACTGTTCGCCCTAGCTTGGCTTTTACCCCTTGATATTGTCTTGGCGCAGGGTGGCTTTGTGCCGTGCGATGGGGTTGATTGTGGATCTTGTGAATTGGTCTACATGGTTAACGAGATCATCAAGTGGTTGTTTGGAATCGCGGCAATGATTTTTGGGGTGATTATGGCGGTGGCGGGCTTTGGCTTGGTTACCTCGGGTGGCAATCAGAGTGCGCTAGCGGCCGCTAAAAGCAAGTTTGGTAATGCGATCGTGGGGCTCATTATAATGATGAGCGCCTGGTTGTTGATTGATATTTTAATGCGAGGATTATTACCTGGAAACGAAGGTAAGATTGACGGAAGGCTATTTTGGGCTGATGTAGAATGCACGCGGCAGACTGATACTGTTCCTTTCTATGATCTAAACACAGGGGCTGGGGGCGAACCCACTGATCCTGGTCGAGAACCAGTACCTGGAGCTACTGAACCAAGTGCATGTTCAATTGCTCCACTGACAGCCTTAACAGATGATTTGGCGGTTGCTATGGAAAAAGGTAATGCGGTTATCTTTCGTAATGATACTCTCAAGCAATGTGCGGAAAAATTCGTTGCTGCTGTTGGAGGCGGTGCAAGAGTTACTTCGGCTTACCGTCCTCAGCAATATCAGCAGCACTTGTGGGAGATTCGCGACCGTTGGTGTACTAAGAATTTGAGGAATAATACCGAGGCGGCTTGTGTTGATCTAAAGACCGCGATTGGAGCTGAAGTTAGCAGACATTTTGGTGCGACTTGGTCTTGTGGTTCAGTCGCTCAGAATTCCCGTCACACCCAAGATACAGCAGTTGATGTTGATATTGGAGGTATTACGAACCATGCGGACGCACGAGTACGCAAAGCAGCTGAAGATAATTGCCTAATTTGGCAAAACTACCCTGGCGACCCATGGCATTACGATCTTCGGGCGGGTTGTTCTTGTAATTAGTTTTTGAGTACTCTAAACGCGGCGCTCTCGTTTAATATTTTCCATTTTGTTTGCTGCGGCGGGCCCACTCCGACTCGAACGGAGGACGACGGTTTTGGACTAAAACAATCTGGGAGATTGTTTTAGAATGTATTACTGCGAGCCCACGAAGATTCGAACTTCGATCGCTGGTTTTGGAGACCAGAATTCTACCATTGAACTATAGGCCCACTATCCCCCCTAGGGAGACAAGTAACCAATACTAGATGAATTCTTCATCCGGGTCAATTCCTGCTTGGTGAAGCAAGAAAGTTTTCGACAGTTTCCCTAATGCTCTCCAAGGTCACAGGATAGTCAAACCAGCTAATTGTCGAGTACCGTTTCAGCCAAGTTTCTTGTCTTTTGGCGTACTGGTAGATTTTGTGGTTGAGTTTAATTATCATTTCAGATTCAGTAATTTCTCCTTTTAGATAATAACTTAGATAGCGGTATTCCAAGCCTAGTGACTCTAGTCGTTTGTGAGTGATGCCGTTATCTATCAGGGCGCGTACTTCATCAACCAGTCCCGCCTCTAGGCGAACTTCCAAGCGTTTGGCGATATTAGTCCGTAACGTATCGCGATCAATTTTAATACCAATGATGAGGGGCTCATAGTTAGGTTTTGGTAGCGGTGGGGGAAGGTGGCCGAGCAGAGTAGCGACCTCGATAGCTCGGATTAGACGACGCTGATTATTCGCATCCATCCGCTCGGCCGCACTGAAATCGAGCTGTCTCAGTCGTTCGATTAACTCGCGATTATCAAGAACTTCAAGCTCAGCTCGAAGCGTGGGGTTGGGTGGCGCTGGCGGTAGAGAAATGCGTCCGAGCAGACTATCTAAGTAAAGAAAACTACCCCCCACAACGATTGGTAAATTTGAGCGTTCTAGGGTGCGATTAACGGCTCTTTTAGCGTCGCTGACGTAATCAGCTACTGTGTAGACTTGGGTCGGTGGCACCACATCTAGCAGGTGGTGCTGCACACCTCTCATTTCCTCCCGGGTGATTTTGCCACTGCCTAGGTCTAATCCACGATAGACTTGACGCGAATCACAAGAAATTACCTCACCATTAAATCCCAGTGCCAGTTCCACCCCCAGTGCCGACTTGCCCGCCGCAGTTGGTCCGACGACGGCGATGATTTTTGGTTTGTTAGAATTCATTTACAAAGTGCCGGAGGAGGGATCAAGTCTCGCTTATTCGCCAGCTCATAGCGCTCCGGTTTTCAAGTCCTTCACGAAAGCCAAGCGGTTGGCTTTCTCTCCAGCTCCTCTCTGGTAGTTTAACATTCATGTTCAAAGTGCCGGAGGAGGGACTTGAACCCTCACCCCTCGCGAGACACGATTTTGAGTCGTGCGCGTCTACCATTCCGCCACTCCGGCACTTTGAAAACGAATTGTGAATATATGCGGAACTCGACTTTGAGTCGTGGTAAAAAGATATCCCATATCATTTTACCTACCATTCCGCCACTCCGGCAATTCACCTAAAATACTCTAGGGTGCGGCTAGCATAGCAGAAAAATCGAAAGTTATAAACACTGCGGGGAAGCGGTGAGTGTGTTAAAATGACTTTTACTGAGTGAGCAATAAGCTCACGGGGGTAATTAATCTGATTATGGCCTTTCAGGGTGATTCGATATATTGGGTGGAAGTTGAAAAAATCGTACCAAATCCGTTCCAGCCACGGCGCGAATTTGACGAGCAAAAACTTAAGGAGTTGTCAGAGTCGGTGCGGATGTACGGCATTCTGCAACCCTTAACTGTCACGAGGAAAGAAATTCAGCGCGAGGATGGGACATTCTACACGGAGTACGAACTAATTGCCGGTGAGCGCCGTTTGCGGGCGAGCAAGCTGGCCGGCCTAGCGCAGGTACCGGTAATTATCCGCGAAGGAGAAGAAAGTGAACAAGAAAAGCTTGAGTTGGCGATTATCGAAAATCTCCAGCGCGAAGACCTCAATTCGGTCGATCGCGCGATGGCTTTCAAGCAATTGGTCGACGTGTTTGGTCTGTCTCATATCCAGGTGGCACGCAAGGTGGGACGGAGTCGTGAGTATGTCTCGAACACGATTCGCTTGCTTGGGTTGCCTGATTATATGTTGACCGGGCTTCAGCAAGGTGACTTGACCGAAGGTCATGCCCGAGCGCTCTTGATGTTGAATGACCGTCCGGAAGAGCAAGACGTGGTTTTTCGGGAGATTCTACTTAAGAAAATCTCAGTCCGTGAGACCGAACGAATCGTGCGTAAGATTGCCATGGAGAAAGTGCGCAAAAAGAGTCTACCTGACTTCGACACTGAGTTGATTGAGATTGAAAAGCGCTTTATGGAGACCTTGGGGACACGGGTGCAGATTCAGAAGACCGAGTACGGTGGACGTTTGACTATCGACTACTTCAACGTGGATGATCTAGAAGACATGCTTAAACGGATGAAGTCAGACGAGTCGGTGGTTAATAGCGCCTATACCAGGGTGGCTTTGTCGGCCGCCGTACCCCTCGCCGATATTCAGCTTACCGAAGGGGACGCTTCTTCGCTATCTCATACACCAGTCGAGGATGATAGTCTCGATTTGTCGCCAGCAGATGTGGTTGAGGAGACTGATGTCACCAGTACACCATTGGTGTCCGCTCCAGAAGCGTCGGCGGAGTCAGTACCCACTCCGTCGCCGGCCAACGATTCTTCGACGCCACCAAATAAGGCGATACTCGAGAGTCCTTCCCATCATCTCCCGCAGTCTTATGTGCCACCCCTTAGTCCGGTCGTGGTTGATGTCGAGTCGAGTCGGTCGGATACAGTGACGAACCAGATCGCGGAACCGGCTGGTGATACGCTTACCCGTCCCAACACTCCGCTGGGCTCGGACACGAGAGATGAGACCGTTGTCGAGTCAGACCAGTCAGCGCGTGGGTCGGACGCAAAGTCCACCGATCAGCTCGATACCGACGATAGCAATCTGTATTCGATTCGTAACTTTACTATTTAGAAGATTGAGACTGGGGAGTGGTCTTTTCGAGAGCGGCTCGGATACGCCGGCGAGCCAGCGAGGTCTTGGCAAACGACAACCACTTCTTGGTCGGAGCGGATGATTTCTTGGTGTCGATTTCAACGATGTCACCATTCTTAAGTTCGGTATCGAGTTGGACTAGTTTTTTATTGACTTTAGCGCCCGCTGTGTGGTCGCCGACGTCAGAGTGAATCGCGTAGGCAAAATCTATCGGGGTAGCGCCAACCGGCAGGTCGACGACGTCACCGGTCGGGGTAAAGACGAAAATGCGATTAGAGAAGAAGTCCTTGCGCATATCTTCTATGAAGTCAGCGGTGGTTGATTTGCTTTTGTTGTAAGTTTGACCGATTTGTGAGATCCACAGTGGAATCTTGGCGTAGTGAGGAGCGCCTTTGACGATTTTGATATCATTAGTGACTTCTTGCCGTCGAGAAAATGGCTTAAAGAGAGCTGGTATCAGGGTGGCAAAACGGGAGGGTTTTTCGGGCGTTTCGCCACTCACTAACGGCTCCTTATAGCTAATATGAGATGCAATCCCAAATTCTGACTCGTGGTGCATCTTCGTTGTGCGAATTTGAATCTCGAGAATAGTGCCGTTTTGAGTCGTGACGGTAGTGTGGATGGACTGGTAGCCGTTTGGCTTAGGGAAGGCGATGTAGTCTTTTACACGACCGGGTAAGGGTCGCCAGAGTTTGTGCACGATACCTAGTGCCTGGTAACAATCCTCGACAGTGGCGACTACGACGCGCATGGCCAAAAGGTCGTAGACAACATTGATATCCCACTCCTTACGCTTGAGTTTGTGATAGAGACTGTAGAGACCTTTGACGCGGTAGGAAGTATTAAAATTTGTTAGACCACTTTCCACTAGTCGCTTTTGGAGAATCTTACGTTCTTTTTCGAGGAGCTCGTTTGACTTACCGGCGCGGGCGGCCAGGAGAGTGCAAACTCGCTGGTGCTCAGCGGGGTAGACATAAGGGAAGGCTAAATCTTCGAGTTCCTTACGAACTCGGCCCATCCCCAAGCGGTGTGCCACCGGGACGTAGATCTCTAAGGTCTCCCGGGCGATGCGTACTCGCTTCTCTTCGGGTACGTATCCGAGTGTCTGCATGTTGTGCAGACGATCAGCGAGCTTGATAATGAGGACTCGGATGTCTTGGCTCGTGGCCACGAAAAGTTTACGCAAACTTTCGTTGTGACGGTCGGTACCATAGTAGCGAACTGAGCTGAGTTTGGTCACTCCTTCGACCAAGAATAGAATCTCTTCACCAAACTTGGCTTTAATTTCTTCGGAAGTCGTTTCGGTGTCTTCGATTGAGTCATGCAGTAGGCCGGCGGCCACGGTGCGGGCGCCCATACCCATTTCGGCGAGTTTCTTGCCGACGGCGGCGAGGTGGGTCAAGTAAGGCTCGCCCGAGTAGCGGGTGTGGTTAACGTGGGCTTTTTCGGCGAAGGCGTACGCCGACTCCACGAGCGCCTGATCGGCCGCTGAGGGGTTTTCCATTTGGACGATAATATCACGCACATTCATAGACTCCTCATTGTAGAGGAGGGAGTGGTCAGTGACAAGTTTTAGCCTTGCTTTAAGAGTTCGATGGCGACTTCGAGGGTCAAATCATCGATCTTGATATCGTCAGGAATACCAATCCGTTTAAAGCCTTTCTTGAGATAGCGGCCAGATTTAGATTCGTAGACGTTAATGAGTTTCTTGGTTTTAGGGTTAACGCCTAGTTCCTTAATTAGATTTTCACCCTTGCGCATTTGCTTCGGTTTGGCATAGATCTCCAAGGCTCGCTTGTAAGAGATGGTGTAAGGGTCATCAAGACCCTTAAGGGAACGGAAGTCGCCGGCATGAGCTAAGTATGGTCCGTATTGGCCAGTGTTGGCGACAATCGGTTCGTTAGTCTTGGGGTGTGTGCCTAGTTCGCGAGGGAGGGTTAAGTAACGCAAGGCATCGGCCAAAGTCACTCCTTCAACTTTTACGCCGGGTGGCAAAGTTGCTCGCTTGGGCGAAAGAGCTTTCTTTCCCTTCTTTTTCTCGGGCGTCTCGCCCAGTTGGACGTAGGGTCCGTATTTACCATTTAGAACATAAACCGGGAGTTGGCTCTCTGGGTCGGTACCGATGGGGGCGTTGGGCTTGAGTTCACTTCCGTCTATGAGGCGAGAGCCGTTACAGTCCGGGAAGCGTTCGCAAGAGAGGAAGGTGCCCGACTTTCCGAGTTTAATAATCATACCGGCGCCACACTCCGGGCATGGGAATTGCTTTGGTCCAACGCCGAGGTTGGTGAGCTTTTCGATACTTTCTTTGGCGACGACGGCTTGGTGGAAGGGGTGATAGAAATCCGTCAGAGTTTTGACGTAGGTTCTTTTTCCGGCGGCGATTTCATCGAGTTCGTCTTCCATTTCACTCGTGAAGGTGTCGCTGATGTAGTCGGCAAAGTGCTGCTCAAGGAAGGTGGACACCACATCGCCAGTGTCAGTTGGGAAGAGAGTACGACCTTCCTTGAGTACGTAACCACGATCCATAATCGTCTTCATGATGGAAGCGTAAGTAGACGGTCGTCCGATGCCGCGCTTCTCAAGTTCTTTAATTAGTCCAGCTTCGGTGTAGCGACTAGGCGGTTGAGTCTGTTTGGCTTCGACTATTACTTCATTCACAGCCAAGCTATCTCTGACAGCGAGCTTTGGCACTTCGGTATCCTCGCCGCGGGCAGTAACATCGACTTTAAGCCAGCCATCAAAAATCACTCGGGAGCCAGTCACCGCAAAGTCGGGAATCACCTCTTTACTTCCAGTTACGTTGGCGGTTAGCTTGGTGCGCTTCATTACCGCGTCAGACATTTGTGATGAGACAGCGCGGCGCCAGATTAGTTCATAGAGGGCTTTTTGGTCACTGGTGCTGCCAGCCTGGAGTTTAGCGAAGTTGGTCGGCCGGACAGCTTCGTGGGCTTCTTGGGCTGATTTGCTCTTGGTTTTGTACTGGCGAGGTGCTAGGTAGTCCTTACCGTAATCAGCACTAACAAGGGCGATGATTTGTTTCTGAGCGACTGCGCTTAAAGTTGGGCTGTCGGTACGCATATAGGTGATTAGACCAGCCTCGTAGAGCTTCTGAGCGGCACCCATGGTGCGTGAAGGGGAAAAGCCGAGGCGAGTGGAGGCGGCTTGCTGGAGGGTGGAGGTGGTGAAGGGAGGACGGGGTGAGCGCTTAGCTTCAGACTCTTTTAAGTCAACAATTTGCCACGGATGGCTTTCGCCAATAGTCTTGATTCGCTCGGCTTCTGTTTTCTCGGTTGGTTCAACTCCACAAACAAAGGGAATGGTACTGCTAGCTATCTTCGCCGGGGCCGTTAGAGTGAAGTAATCGTCAGGAACAAAAGCACGAATTTCTCGCTCGCGTTCCATAAGAATTCGGAGGGCCGGCGACTGCACTCGTCCTGCCGATAGTCCGTAACGGACCTTTTTCCAAATCAGACCAGAGAGATCGTACCCCACGAGACGATCCAGTACCCGACGGGCTTCCTGGGCTTCTTTTAGGTTGATATCGAGGTCGCGTGGATTAGCAATCGCTTCCTTAACTGCTCCTTCGGTAATTTCATTGAAGGCGACTCGCTTAAGATTCGGATTAACATCCTTAAGTAGCTCAGCCACGTGCCAGGCAATCGCCTCACCCTCCCGGTCGGGGTCAGACGCTAGAAGTACCGTGTCGGCTTTCTTTGCGGCTAAGCGCAGGCCTTCAATCACCTTGCCTTTGCCGGGCGAAATGATGTAGCGCGGCACAAAACCAGCCGGTATGTCGACGGCGTCGGTGTTACTTTTGGGTAGGTCACGTACGTGACCAATCGAGGAGAGGACGCGGTAGCCAGGACCGAGATATTTTTCAATTGTCTTGGCTTTGGCTGGTGATTCCACGATGACGAGGTTGTAATCTTTCATATATAAGTCCAGTAACAAATACTAGCCAGCGGGCTAGCTGTCAAATTTTTTGGGTTTATAAGCTCCTCTAGGCTCGCCTATAAAATGGTGAAGTATTTATAATGTAGCCGTTAATCTCAAGGCTACTCAAGGCAATCGCGACCCGGTCGGCGGGGGCGCTGGTCTCTCGGATGATCTCGTCCTTAGTACGAGGTTCGGTCAAGGCTGCCCAGACGGCTTTCTCCAGTCCATCTTCAATGGCCGGGAGAGTGGATGAAGACTTACTTCTTATTGGAATACGCAACGCTTCGAGAATATCTTCAGGGCTAGTGATGGGGGTCGCTCCCAGTTTGAGGAATTGGTGTGTGCCGTATGAATTATCGGAAAAGATACTACCAGGCACCACCAGCACTTCTCGGTTGTAGTCAGCGGCTAGACGAGCCGTGATGAGAGTGCCTGACTTCTCACCAGCTTCAATGAGAAGGGTAGCGGGAGTGAGTCCGGCCATGATGCGGTTGCGACGTGGGAAGGTCCAAGTCGCGGCGGTTTGCGTATCCGTAAACTCCGACAACAAACCGCCGCCCCGCGCCAAAATCTCCCTTGCCAACCGCTTATTACTCGCCGGATACAAAACCTCATCCCCGAGGCCGCTACCTGGTACAGCCAGAGTGTATAGGCCATACTTCAGGGCGGCTTGGTGAGCCAGGGCGTCAATGCCGAGCGCTAGACCCGAGACGATACCAACCGGGTAATCTTTAAAACCACCAATTAGATAATCCACCACCTGTCGCCCATAGCTCGTGTACTTACGCGATCCGACGACCGCGAGGAGGGTGAGATGTGGGGGTGGCAAGTTTCCCCGATAGAATAGCTCCTTCGGCGGCTCTGGAATCTCTTTCAGGAGGGGAGGGAAATTGTCTGGATTTAGGGTTTGAATTGGGTATTCCATGAACCTATTATATCATCCTAGCCACGCTATTGCTTTTTTGTCAAAAATATGCTATTATACAAGTAGTTGTTCCCATTGGGACCTCCAAGCATTTGTAGGGCCGTGCGGGGAGGCTATCCCCCACCATTTCCAGGCCCGCTGGAGAGTTCCTATGAACTTCTTTGCCGAGCTGATGCTCGACGGTCACCACTTTCGGGTGGCAGAGATTGGTTGCCTCGATGGCGACCTTATACGGCAGTTTTGGGAAGCCAGAACGGCCATCTGGACCCAGAAGTACCCCGAGCCGATTGGTGTCGATGGACGCGAACGAGATGCTCATGATGAGATGTCGTCCTACCTTGTCCTTGTTGAGGGTGAGATGACGGTTGTGGGTGGTACTCGTATCATCTATGCCGACAACGGCAATAACCTGCCGGTTGCGAGTTGCTCGCGCCTACCGATTGATGGGCGGGCAACTGAGGTGTCTCGCTTCTTCATGCAGGGCGATCTCAATCTCGTGCCAAGCGATGCTGAGCTGGTTTTCCGGCTGTTCATCTATGGCATAGCCAGCTTTCTTAAGGGGCAAGGCTACGAACGGTCGTATGCGACCATTCGATCGAGTCTCTTCAAGAAGGTGAGTGAGCTTGGTGTACCGATGGTACGCATCGGTCCTGACCAAGGTCATGGCGCGAAGACATTCGTACCTGCCATGATGTTCGAGTCAGAACACGCTCATTTTGAGCAACCCTCCAGCCCCCAAAGGTTGGCGGCATGAAACGCCGATATTCGCTTGGTACTGTTAGTGCCTGCGTCGGCTTTCGCCGCCACTTTGCAAAGGACCCGCCACTACTTCGGCGGGTTTTTTCTTTTTGTGACACCCTGTTGATAGCTGGTGTGCGATTTATCTGGTGATGAGCTAGAGTGGTAAATGGGTGGGGGTATTCTCCCGCATTCTTTTCTGTACTTTAGGGAGAAGCAAATGAAATTCTCAATCTGGCACTTGGCGTGTGCTGGTGTGTGCGTTGTCTCGTACCGCCGAGCCGGTTATCTCGAGGCTGGTTTTGGTGGAATCTATCAAGGCTTAAAGAAGTATTTCAACGAACTTGTGTCGCTAAGGGCAGATGTTCTGATGGAGAAACGGTGTGGTTTACCGGTCGGTACATTAATGGTCTCACGGATCAGTGAATGGGACCAAGCCTACCAGGATCTGCCGGCTGAGTTGAAGAGTGAAATAGACAAGCTCCGACCGCTCTACGGTGACCAGTTGGCGTACGCTGGGAAGTTCGCTACCCTGCCTTGGGTGAAGTGCCATCTAATCGCCCTGCGTCTTTTCCAACAGATTGCCATAAGTTGGGCAAAGAAGCATGAAGTAGGAGCTTTTGTCATCGTGGTTCACCCGAATCAAGCGAAGCACTACCAGGCGTATGGAGGGCGGATTTTGACTGAGATGGCCAATATGAATGGCCTATTGAATGCGCCAGGGGTCATCATGGTGGTCGATCTCACTAGTGAACGAATCAGTCGCGGCATTGCCCGCGCCCGTCGGACGAGTCAGCGCTGGGCAAGGAGTCAGGCCTAAATCTTCCTCAAGTCAGCTTTGCAATGAAGCTTAGTTCTTTCAAAGACCCTATCTAGCGATAGGGTCTTCCCTTTGTGTGTTTGGTACTTCATCTGTATAATCGGCAACATAATTGTAATCGGGAAACTTTATTTTTATGCTTGATATTAAATTCATTCGAGAGAACGCTGATCTCGTTAAGTTGGCGGCGAGTAAGAAGAAGATGTTGGTCGATATTGACCGCTTGCTACTGGTAGACGACAAGCGACGCGAGCTCATGACCTACATCGAGCGCAAGAAGGCCGAACAGAACCGCGTCTCAACCGAAATTCCGACGGCTGAGGCGAGTCGCCGGAGCGCTCTCATTGCTGAAATGCAATCGCTTAAGGCGGGCTTGCAGACCGATGAGGAAGAGCTTAAGAAGGTGATGGAAGAGTGGCATACTCTCATGCTCCAGGTGCCAAATATTCCTGACATGTCGGTCCCAGATGGTGAAAGTGAGGCTGACAATCAAGAAGTGAAGGTATGGGGAGAGCAGACCAAGTTTGATTTTTCAGCCTTTGACCATACGACTCTCATGACCAAGCACGGTATGGTTGACTTTGAGCGGGGAGTGAAGGTGCACGGCTTCCGCGGTTATTACCTAAGGGGTGACGGCGCGCGCTTATCATGGGCGATTTGGAATTACGCTAACGCTTTCTTCCAGGCGAAGGGTTTTGAGCCGTTACTCGTCCCCACGATTGTGCGGAAGAGTAATCTTTATGGTACTGGACATCTACCAAACGACGCTGAGGATGTGTACCAGACACAAGACGATGATTATCTAATCGGCACGAGTGAAGTCTCGACCATGGGTCTCTATAGTGACGAGATTTTAGACCAGAGTCAGTTCCCGATTAAGTTTTTGGCTTTCTCACCGTGTTATCGACGGGAAGCCGGCAGTCACGGCAAGGACACCAAAGGTCTAATCCGGGTGCATGAGTTCTACAAGGTCGAGCAGGTGGTTTTGTGTGAAGCTTCGCACGAGGAGAGTGTCCGCTGGCACGAACAGATCAATCGTAACACCGAGGAGTTTATTGAGTCCTTAGGTATTCCTTATCGGACGGTTCTTAACTGTGGTGCTGACATCGGACAGGGACAGGTCAAGAAGTATGACATTGAGCTCTGGGTGCCTGGTGAGAGTACCTATCGCGAGATTAGTTCGGCTTCGTACTTCCATGACTTCCAGACCCGTCGCTTCAATATCCGCTATCGTGACGCGGAAGGAAAGTTACGTTACGCCCACTCCTTGAATTGTACCGCTATCCCAACCCCGCGCATCTTAGTCTCATTGGTAGAAAACTTCCAGCAAGCTGATGGCTCGATTGTTATCCCAGAAGCACTGAGGCCTTACTTTGGTAAGGAGCGAATTGGCTAGTAGACTGATTCTCAAAGTTCGGGTAACTCTTTGGTTTTCAGAATTTATCCCGGTGACAACGTGCTAGCATAGCGGTATGAAGTATCGACCCCGTCGAAAATCAAGTTCGCACATTAGACCAGAGACTTGGCTCCTCTTAAAGCAAATTGGCTGGGGTGTGCTCTCGCTCACAGTTGTCTCGCTACTGCTGTGGGGAGCGTGGCACTTGGTGCGCCTACCGCAACTAACGATTGATACAGTGACAGTAACCGGCGGCGAGACCATCGACCATCGACTACTTGAGGAGGTGGCCAACCGAGTGCTCACGGGAGAATATTTTAAGTTTGTACCGTATCGCTTTACTTGGTTTTATCCAGAAGCAAGTATTATTGCGCATGCTAAGGAAATTCCGCGGGTGAAGAGTGTCAGTCTCGCTCGATCTGGCACTACGCTTACGCTAGACTTTACCGAATACCGACCGTGGGCGCTGTGGTGCCTCCAGGATGAGAGTCAATGTTGGTTTATTGAAGATTCTGGCTTTGCCTTTGCTCTAGCGCCAAACCTCCAGGGTGGTATCTTTACGCGTTTTGTATCACTACAGCGGGAGCCGAAGATTGGTGAGTCTTTGCTCTCTAAGTCAGAACTTCTAAAAACCAAAGAGCTGGTTTCCGGTCTCGAGGAGCGAGGTTGGTTTGTGCGACGGATCGAGTTTGATGCGATGGGGGATGTTTTTTATATTCTTAATAACGATAGCGAGCTTAAGACCTCATTTAAGAATAGTCCGGCCACTACACTGCGTTACCTTGATACGATTCTAGACCATGCACAGTTTAGTCGTTTACGCCAGACCGAGTTTGATTATATCGACCTTCGTTTTGGGACAAAGATCTATGTTAAGGAGGAGCGCGACCAGGAGGAGTTGGTGATTGAGGAGATAGAAGAGGTGGTGGTCGAAAGCGATCGACCCTTTGTACCACCCATCGTAGAGCCGGGAGAGAATTAGTCTTTGGTTAAATCCATGATATAACCAAGCCCTATGTCATTTTGGACTAAACTCGAAAGCCCATTCTTGGTCGTGGCGCCAATGGCTGATGTGACTGACGCGCCATTTCGGCGTCTCATCGCTAAGTACAGTGCTCATATGCACGCGGATGGAGTGGTGCGTGGACCAGCGGTTATGTGGACCGAGTTTGTGGCGGCTGATGGCCTGGTGCGCGCGACTAGAGAAGGGAAAGCGAAGCTGATGGCTGACCTAATTTATAGCGAAGCTGAGCGGCCGATCGTGGCACAGTTGTTCTCAAGTACGCCGGAGCATATGGAGTACGCGGCGCGTTTGTGCTTGGAGCTCGGCTTCGATGGAGTAGATATCAATATGGGCTGTCCGGATCGTTCGATTGAAAAGCAGGGGTGCGGGGCGGCGATGATCAAGACACCGGCAGTAGCCTTGGAGATCATCGCCGCCGCTAAGCGAGGGGCACGCATGGGGGAGAGTGGTGGGATACCAGTGTCGGTCAAAACTCGCCTTGGGTATAACTCTGACGAGCTTGAGACTTGGCTCCCGACCATTCTTTCGGCTAGACCAGCGGCGGTCACGATTCACGCTCGTACACGCAAGGATATGAGTAAGGTGCCAGCCCGCTGGGAGCGGATTGCGCGAGCGGTAGAGATAAGAGACGAGCTTAGTCCGGAGACCAAGATTATTGGTAACGGGGATGTGCTAGCGCAGGAGGATGGCTACGCCAAACTTGCCGCCTCGGGCGCGGATGGGGCGATGGTGGGGCGAGCCTTGTTTGGGAATCCTTGGTTTTTCCATCCGACAAAGCGTCTGCCGCTTCGCCTTAAGGCGCTGCCGACTCACGGCGTCAACCGCGACACCATTATCGAGACCGTCTCAGGCGAAGCGGGAGTGGAGTATGTATCGACTGAGGAGCGACTACGTGTGATGGTTGAGCACACGCACCTATTCGGCGAGCTTTTACCATACAAAAGCTTCGCTACCATGAAGAAACACTTCAAGGCTTATGTCGGCAGTTTTCCAGGTGCACATGACCTAAGAGCGCGCCTGATGGAGACCAATTCTGCAGCTGAGGTGGAGGTTGTCATCGGTGATTTTTTGCAGACTTATCAAGAATAGTTGTATAGTAATTTTGAAATGAAAAAAGTAATTATTTGCTGTTCCATAACTTCAGCTGACCGGGCGATAGATGCCAGGGACAAGTTGGTTGCTATGGGTTTTGCAGTGGAGATTCCTCTTGGAGTTAAGCAATACATAGAGAATGGCTATATACATCTAAGCGAGTCGGAGCGAGCAAAAAATAAAAAGGATTTAGATTTGATTGGACGTTACTACGAGAAAATTAAAGACAGTGATTTAGTCTTGGTGATAAATATTGAAAAGCATGGTATCCCTGGTTACATCGGAGGCAACACTTTTTTGGAGATGGGTTTTGCGCACATCCTCAAGAAACCGATTTTTGTACTTAACCCACTTCCTGACTGTGGCTATTCTGACGAACTTCATGCCCTTAACGCTGAAGTGATTGATGGTGATCTGAATAAACTTATGGAGCTTTAGATAAGTTTTCCACCCACTTACTTAACCTCTTCATAAATAAGTTGTTACACTTGAAGTAATGAACGAAATTCTCCACGCCAACATTTTCTTTTTTATTGCTAGTCTGGCGACAATTGTATTTTGTATCTTGCTCTCGCTTGTCATGTATCAGGTTTTGAAGATTACCCGTCTCCTGCGGCAGATTTTGGAGCGAGTTGAAGCGGGCAGTCAGGTCTTGGCTGAGGACTTAGCGAACTTTCGCGAATCTCTGGCCTCGGGTGGACTCTTTTCTCGACTGATTGGGTTTATTATTAGTGGTGCCGGTGCTAGTGCGCCTAAGCGTCGCCGCACGAAAGTTAGAGATGAGGTATAATATTTTCATACATTAATCATAAGTTCGATTGATATGGCAAAAAAAGATGAAAAAGGAATTAGTAAGGGGCAAGCGGTCGGCATTGGGGTCGGTCTCACGGCCGCCGCCGCCGCGCTAGCTGGTGCATATTTTCTCTATGGTAGCAAGAATGCCGCTAAGAACCGCAAGGCAGTGAAGAGTTGGGCACTGAAGGCTAAGGCCGATGTACTTGAAGTGATAGAAAAGGCTGAGACAATGACTAAAGAGGAGTTTGAGAAAGTGGTCGCCACCGTGGGAGCAGGCTATGTCGCTGCCAAGCAGATGACTGATGTCGATCTCGTGGCTTTTCAGAAGGAAATGATGACGCACTGGAAAGACCTCACCAAGACGCTCTCGCCCAAGAAGAAACCAACCAAGAAAGTGGCTAAGAAGGCAACAGCTAAGAAGGTAGCTAAAAAAGCGGCGAAGAAGTAAATCGCTGTGATAGAACTTAAACAGCGCGAAAAGTCCCCGCCTTTGGCGGGGACTTTTCGCGCTCACCGTTGTATCATTACAGGATGATTCGCCAGCTTGTCCTCCTCAAACTCGGCTTAGTTAGCTTGTCGCTTTTATTTTGGTGGGGTGGGGAAATTGGTTCCGCTAAAGAGTCGGAGGCGGAAGTGGTCCAGTATACTCCGGTCTGGCAAGTGGGTGTGTCGCCAACTCTACCTGGTGTGAGCTATGTGGTGCTGGATGTCGAGTCCGGTAGTGTCTTGCTTGAAAGTGAAGGTGAGCGGGTACGGCCACTCGCTTCCGTTACCAAGCTCCTAGCTGCCTGCGAGCTGAGGCGGCTCACCAATCTTAACGACACCAGCATTCGTCTCACTACGGGAGATATCGACGCGCCTGGCCGCTCCGGCCGACTTTCAGCTGGCGAAGTTTATACTGCTTACGAGTTGTTGTTCCCGCTACTCCTAGAATCATCGAATGACGCCGCGGCAGCCTTAGATAGAAATTACCCGGCGCAACTTGAAGTCATTAATAAAAGTCTAGGTAAGCATAGTGTTGCCTTGGCTGATTACTCTGGCCTGTCTGACCTTAATCAGGGTTCTCCTCAAGGCGTCGCCGCAGCGGCTAGCGACTGCCTGCAGACTGATCGTCATCTCTTTGATATCACTCGCTTGAAGGCTCGGGTGGGAGAGTACGTGACGTGGAGTAACAACAGCCCAGTTCTTGATGAAGCGTATCGGGGTGGCAAACACGGCTACACCGAAGCCGCCGGACGGACTATCGTGGCGGTGGTTGAGGAAGTTGTCCAGCCTCATGGGGTGACCCGTGAGCTTATCTATGTGATATTAGGGAGCGAGAACCTAGCTCTCGACCTTGAGCGACTGCGTTACGCGGTCGCCACCACTGCTAGATTTGAGTAATCTGTTATACTACTTCGTACTATGACAGATACCACCGGAGGGGCGCTTTATCGTAAGTATCGCCCGCAAACCTTTGCTGAAGTACGGGACCAAGACCATGTCGTCGCTGTGCTTAAGGGTGCCATTGAGAAGAAGCAGATTCCGCACGCTTTACTTTTTTCGGGGACAAGGGGGACTGGCAAGACTACGCTGGCGCGTATCTTTGCCCGGGAAATCGGTACAGCCGCCGTTGATCTATATGAGATTGATGCAGCGAGCAATCGTGGCATTGATGATATTCGTGAGCTCAAAGAGGCGGTTCATACCGTACCCTACGAATCGTCCTACAAAGTCTACATCATCGACGAGGTTCATATGCTCACTAAGGAAGCCTTCAACGCGCTCTTGAAGACCCTCGAAGAGCCACCGGCCCACGTGGTGTTTATTTTGGCGACGACCGAAGAGGAAAAGCTGCTCGACACCATTTTGTCTCGTTGTCAGGTCTTTCGGTTTCGTTCACCGTCGCGCGCTGTCTTGGCGAAGACCGTGACAGACATTGCTAAGCAAGAGGGCTTCACGCTCGATGCCGCGGCGGTTGATTTGATTGCGGTCGCGGCCGACGGCTCCTTCCGCGATGCGCTCGGTATTACCCAGAAGGTGATTATGGCCTCGGGCGATAGAGTGGGCGCGGCTGATGAGGTGGCAGAGATTATTGGTGCACCTAAGACTGAAGCTCTCCGTACTATACTTTCAGCCCTCGCTCTGAAGCAGACTGACGTCGCTCTAGGGGCGATTCAGACGGCCGCTTCCGCGCATGTCGATATGCGCTTATTTTCTCGTTTACTTTTGGAGCATTTGCGCGCGGTGATTCTTCTTCGACATCAGCCCGGCGAAGCTGAGACCCTTCTAGCACCCTTCAGCGAAGATACTAAGTCTCTCATCACCACTCTCGCCAAAGCTACTCCGTCACCGCTTAATTCTCACTTACTACTTCGCTTCATCACCGCCACCGAAGCAGTCTCCCATTGCCCAGTCCCACACTTACCCCTTGAAGTAGCGGTGGTAGATAGTACTGCATCATGAAAACGGTATATTTAGTGAGACACGGGGAGACAAAATCCAATAGTATGAGGATTGTCCAAGGTATGTCTGATGAGCTGTCTGAGCTTGGACATAAGCAAGCCGTTGAGTTGGCTGGGCGCCTAAAAAAATTAAAATTTCAGCACCTATTGGTAAGTGACTACACTAGAGCAAAACAGACAGTGTCACCCTTGTTAGAGTTGGTAGATATTAAACCCGAGTACACAGCGTTAGTTAGAGAAGCAAGACAACCAACTTCATTTCAAGGTAAGTCAAACCAATCAGAAGAGTTTCTTTCGTACTACAGAAAAGTTGAAGAAAATATTCATGATCCAGACTGGCATTTTGAAGATGAAGAAAATTTCTTTGATGTTTTGGAGAGGGTCAAGCATTTGTTTGAGATTATAAGAGAGAAAGAGGGCGATGTCCTAATAGTCACTCATGGCAGGTTCATTATTTATACTGTTATGTATGTACTGTCCGGAGGCAACCTCGACTCTAATATTTGGAAACAGTGTCGACACGGTTTCCATACTTACAATACAGGTATCACAACATTGAAATTCTTTGATGAATATGAGGCTTGGAAAGTCTTGTCTTTTAACGATATAGCACACTTCGCTGACTAGTATGCAAGTATTTTTTGTGCGACATGGGCAGACCGATGGCAACTTAGCGCGTCGTCACCAGCATCCAGAAACGCCACTGAACGATGAAGGGAAGCGGCAAGTGGAAGCAGTAGCGAAGCGAATCAAAGCCCTCAAGCCGACTCACCTAATTACCAGTACCCAACTGCGTGCGCTAGAGAGTACACGTATCATTGTCGAGGCTTGTGACTTAGTTCCAGAGACGGTACCAGCCTTTGAGGAGCTCTCGCGACCACGTTCTTTGGTGGGGGAGAGATATGTTGGTCTAGCCACATTCTGGTACGCCTGGCGGTGGTTTAGAGGCTTAGATTTACCGGGTGGTGAGTCGTATGCCGAGCTTAGACAGCGCATCAGTGATGGCAAGGCACACTTAGAGTCATTACCCAAAGGTTCGAGAGTGGTGGTAGTATCGCATGCCGTATTTCTCAGTCTTTTTATTGCGCATATCTGCCGCTCGGAGCCTCTGTCGTTTATCGGAGCGGTGCGGACTTTTTTAAATATCTTTAAGGTTAGGAACGCAGCCTTGATTGAACTCCGTTATGATCCAATTAAGAATGGTTGTGGGTGGACTATTTTGCGCCATTAGTTTATTTAACTAATGGTAGTAACAACGTTTCTGTACGTGTTAGAATAATTTAATGAGACAGGGAAGGGTACAGACCGATAGTACCAAGCAAAAGATCTCAAGCACTATGCGCGAGAGGCGGGTTGATAATTTTGCAAAATATAGAGCTCAGGTAAATACTAACCGACCTGACTCTTATTTTAATCTGGAAGAGTCAGGTGAGTTGGCGGAATTGATCGGTGTTGTACTTGGCGACGGATATATTGGAGCCCACCCAAGAACAGAGGTGCTAAGGATTGCATGCAATTATAATAATCCAGGCTTTATTAAGCGCTATAGTAGTCTTGTAGAGCAGTTGTTTGAAAAGACTCCAGCAGTCAAAAAACGAAAGACTTCTAACTGTGTTGATATTGTCATATACCAGAAAAATATATCCAACCGACTCGGGCTTCAGCCTGGCGCCAAGACCCATAGACCATTTACTCTGCCAGCGTGGATAAAATCAAATCCCGGCTATCAAGTCCGCTTTCTGAAAGGATTGTTTGAGACCGACGGATGCCACGCCACTCACTTACCGACCTATACCCATAAGTTTATCTTTTCTAATGTGAATAAAAGTTTACTAGATACCGTTTATATGATACTTTGTGGGCTCGGATTTAACCCATCCCGGACCGCCAAAACAATTCAACTTTCCCGGAAAGCTGAGGTTGCAAGGGCGGTAAAATTGGTTAAATTTAGACAATATTAATTCATTGCCGATTCATCTAATGGTAGGATGCTTCCCTCTGGAGGAAGTCATTGGGGTTCGAGTCCCTGATCGGCAGC
>JRYF01002048.1_pt1 | contig 22325 bp, 18 predicted proteins | sample 235331 | NCBI WGS metagenome assembly JRYF01 (sample SAMN03074217, study PRJNA261475) | activated sludge metagenome | biome: Wastewater Treatment Plant; feature: Wastewater; material: Activated sludge; isolation source: activated biomass of a wastewater treatment plant treating hydrocarbon... ...
TACCAACTGAGCTACGGCGGCAAAGTGCTTATTTCAAACAACTTACGCCACTACAGCCAAAGTGGCTTGCTGGCGACGACAACCTTGACGACAACCGGCCTGCCGCCAACAATGACTTTGATGCTTCGTGGTTGGAGTTCAAAGTGCCAGTTGAGGTTGTCGCCATGCCAAGTATCTCCTCCAATAAAGCCAAACCATCCAAACCATATCCGACTTTTCCATTGACAGCCCATCCCAACGGTCAATGGTGCAAGAAGATCCGCGGAAAGGTCCACTTCTTCGGAGTGTGGGCCGATCCAAAGTCGGCACATGAGGAGTATAACCGGCAGGCAGCCGATTTGCACGCAGGTCGAAAGCCGCGGCACCATGATGCCGACGGAACGACCATCAAGGATATTGCCAACCACTACCTGGCAAACCAGCAGGAGAAAGCCAAGCGAGGCCTGATCACTCCAGCTTGGTTCAAGGATTGCATGGAGGCCCTCAAGCCCTTTGTTCAGTTCTTGGGGCCGGAGCGCCTTTGGACTGACGTGGAACCACGTGACTTTGGCGAATATCGGCTTCATCTCTACGACCGAGTCGGCGTCTGCGCCATTGATCGAACGATTACCATCATCCGCTCGATGTTCAAGTACGCTCACGAAACCAACCTGATTAACCAGCCGGTGCGGTATGGTGCGCAGCTCAACAAGCCCACGCAGAAAGAGAAGCGGCAGAACCGCAGCACCCGAGATCGCCTCAATGGCAAACGACTCTTCACGCCGAAGGAAGTAAGAATGCTGCTGGAAGCGGCTCAACAGCCTCTGAATGCAATGATACTCCTGGGAATCAACGGCGGATTCGGGAATACCGATTGCGCGGAACTTCCCATTCCGGCTTTGGATTTGAAGCGAAAGGTCATCGATTACGAACGCCCCAAGACGGCCGTGCAGCGAATCGTCCCGCTCTGGCCCGAAACCGCGAAATCGTTGCAGGAGATTCTGTCCGGTGAGCGGCCCAGGGCGAGCAAGCCGGAGTATCAGAACCTCGTCTTTCTGACGGTGTTCGGCAACCCCTGGAAACAGGAGGCGGTTCGAGTCGAAGAGACAGACGGCGAGCCAACAGTCGGTCGCCACCAGGCCATCATTCTGGAATTCGGAAAACTGCTCCAGCGATTGGGGCTCAAGCGTAGAGGTTTGGGGTTCTACGCGCTGCGACACACCTTCCGAACCTGGGCGGACGAAACGCACGATCAGCATGCCGTCCATCGAATCATGGGCCATGCAATTCCTGGGATGAGTGGCGTCTATGTGGAAGAGATCGGTTTGGATCGCCTGCGGGCCGTGGTTGATCACGTGCGAGGCAAGCTGTGGCCTACCCGAAAAAATCGTGGTCGAGCCTGAGTCGGCGCCGACGTGGCCGGGACCTTGCGTCCGGGCTACGGCCACTCCCCGCCCTGCTTACCAAGTAATCCTCCAGCCAATCGCGACGAATTCGATGCAAACATCTGCGTCCGCGGCCTTTCGGAGTCTCAATCGAAGCCGACTGGATTTCCCCAGAAGCGACGAGCCGTTCGATGGTGTCCCGCGAGACCTTCACAAGCGATGCGGCTTCAGCGATGGTGAGCCAATCCTGCGCCGAGCTCGCGTGTTGGCGTTTGAGAATCGCCAAGTGTTCCTCGATCCGCTCGAGGATTCGCGCGAAATCGGGGGCCGGGGAATCGCTGTTGGTTCCAACAACCTTCATATAGGTAGTATTGCGTGACACTTGGAAAGGCGAATGTTACTTCCCTGACGGAATGGTGATTTCAGAGGGATAGATTTCCTGCGGGCATGAAACCACTCGTCATCCTGTCGTCAATAATCAAGAGGCGCTCCGGCCTAACCTGTGTCAGAAGTCCGCATGAACTGACACTGGTCGTTGTCATGTCGTCACGATACACGCGAGCAAGTCGTGTTTGGGTCAGAAACCGGGCCGCCGGACGCCCTATTCGCCCGTCTCAACGCGTCTCGGCTGAACAGGCTGCCACAGGACGGATTGAGAACAGGGGGACCATCTCATCAAACAACAAGTTAGATGCGGCGAGTGAACTGCCCGTCGTAACTGTTGTGGCCGCATTCTGCGAGCACCTAAAGTTGCGCTGTCCGCACAAGTCCTACAAGAACGACGTCAGCCGCCTGCGGGCGTTCTTTGGTCAAATCTGCGAGGAGCTGAAAATCGGACGTGCGGGCTGCAAGGTCGCAAAGGAGAATTCCAAGCCCTTTCCTGACAAATTCGCCCACGCTCATGTGAAAGTCGAGCGGCTGGAAGAGGTGACGCCAGCCATCATCAACCGATTCATTTCCGATCGGATCCGCGAGGATGCCTGGTCGCCGAAAACGGCGAATGACTTTCGCGAAGTGCTGCATCGACTCTTCGCCTTTGCGATCAAACAATACGGATACTGTTCACGCGATCGGCGCTATCCCAATCCGGTGGCGGCCGTTGAGCGCCAGCGAGAACCGGCGCCGCAAATCCAGTTCTTGACGCTTGGGCAGATCGAGGAACAGCTCCGCATTCTCGAAAATTATCCCGTGATCCGAGCCCTTGTGGCGACCTACATCTACGCAGGGCTCCGCCGTGAAGAGGCCCTTTGGTTGACCCGCGAAGACATCGACCTCGAAAGGAGGATGTTCAGGGTCCAGGCGAAGACGATTGGGGGCCAGACGTGGCAACCCAAGACCCGGAGGAACCGGGCCATTCCGATCAGCGCGAGGCTCCTCGGAATCCTTCACGAGTACCGACCGCCCCAAGAATGTCCATGGTTCTTCCCGTCACCCAAGGGGAAGCGTTGGCATCCGGACAACTTCTCGCAGGACTTGAGGGCTATCAACAAAGCAAACGGTCTCGACTGGGGATGCCTCGATTTTCGGCACACCTTCGGCAGCCAGCTCGCCCAAAAGGGTGAGTCGCTTTTCAAGATTGCCGCGTTGATGGGCAACTCGCCCGCGATCTGCCAGCGGCATTATGCCGCCCTGATACCGGAAACGATGCATGACACCGTGGAGTTCCCAAAGGGCGGACCGCGGCAGGCCGGCCTGGGAAAGGAGGCCGTTGCGAAGGAGCTTCTAGAGCGGTTGTTACGCGAACTCAATGGTATTTCCACGAGATAGTGGTTGAAAATCAACCACTATGTGGCTAATATTCAACCATGCTCCGACGCCAAATCACCCCCCATCTACTCGCCGCACTAGCCGACACGCCGGTGGTCCTTCTTCATGGCGCACGACAGACCGGTAAAACGACACTCGTTCGAGAAATCGCGAAGGCCGAGCATCCCGCCCGTTACCTGACGTTTGACGATCCGGCGGTGCGCGGGGCCGCCGAGGCAGACCCCCATGGCTTTGTTGATGGCCTCGAAGGCCCCGTCGTCATTGATGAGGTGCAACGAGTGCCCGGGTTGCCCCTGGCCATCAAAGCGGCCGTCGATAGGAATCGAAGCCCGGGCAGGTTCTTTCTAACCGGTTCAGCCAACGTGCTTCAGGTTCCTCGCCTCGCCGAATCTCTAACAGGTAGGATGGAGATTCATACGCTCTGGCCACTTTCGCAAGGCGAGATTGAAGGACGGCAAGAGAACTTCATTGACACGCTCTTCTCGAACAAGGCCCCCAAACTTTCCGCGGTTCCAAGAAAGGGCCATCCTTTGACAGATCGAATCGCGCGCGGCGGCTACCCGGAATTGATAACGCGCCACGACGACGCCCGTCGAAGAAGCTGGTTCGCCTCCTATCTCGACACGATCCTCCAGCGAGACGTTCGGGATCTGGCCAACATCGAAGGGCTTACTTCGTTGCCGAACTTACTCGCGCTGATTGCCAGCCGGACCGGCGGCCTTCTCAACTATGCTGACTTGTCGAGGAGCATCCAGATTTCCCAAACGACGCTCAAGCGCTATCTGGCGTTGCTGGAGATGACCTTTCTGATCCAATCGTTGCCTCCTTGGCATGGTAACCTGGGACTGCGAATCGTGAAGTCACCGAAACTCTTCTTGAGCGACACCGGACTCTTGATGTACCTGCTCAAAAGCGATCGTCGGCGGATGGGCTCGGACTTAACAATGTTTGGGTCGATTCTGGAGAACTTCGCAATCACGGAGTTGCGCAAGGCGGCCTCGTGGAGCCATACCAAGCCGAGCCTGTTTCACTACCGCACGCATACGGGAGGCGAGGTCGATCTCGTGCTGGAAGGCAGAGGAGGCCGAATCATCGGAATCGAGATCAAGGCGGGTTCGAGCATCTCAGGCGCCGACCTTAAGGGGCTCAAGCAACTCCAGGAGGCCGCCGGCGAGCGATTCCATAGGGGCGTTCTACTCTACGGTGGCACCGAATCTGTACCCGTGGGCCGCGGATTGCTGGCTCTTCCGATTCCAGCAATTTGGAGTCTCGGAAAGGCGCAGGAGGATAAACGAAACTGACACGTGCGAAGCCATGCCATCGTGGCGTTGCCATCGCTTCCACAGACTACGCCGGATTCATTCGGTGGCCGCCGGACTCGACCAAACTAACGCCTGCCGTTAGTTTGGTCCTGAACGACATTTCACAATTGATGCCGCTATTCGGCATCTGAACTGGGATTGATGACCTGTCGAAACTTGTCTGCGCACAAGGACAGAAAACGTCCCCTGGCGCAGACGGATTCCGCAGCAATTTTCGCCCGCCCTTCGCCTATTCACGGTACGCCTCACGAGCCGTGAAGCCCGGCCGTTGCGACCTCCGGGTCAAGTCAGTGGATGTTGCGAGAGGCGGGTGCCACCGCAAGGGCGACCGCCTCTTTCACTCGCCCTACATTTCGCTCTTTGCAAAACCCATCGTGGCTGCCAAGCTGCGAGGCCCAACTGCAGTTAAGCCGTTGGCTTCCGGTTCGCTACCCTTTCAAGGAGGTTCTCAAACCGCCGAGAATCCGGAGGCGAGGTAGGCGCACGTACCAGCCATCGCAGGCGAAATGGCTGACGTTGTATAATCCCGTCATGACACAAGCGCGAGTCGTATCCATGGCTGACTCTACTGGACAGATCTTGGCTAATGAGGACCGGTATCGGGCGTTGCTCGCCGTTTCGGAAGCGATCGCCGCACACCGAGATTTGCCCGCACTCTTACGCGAGCTGACTGGCCGCCTCTCTGTGGTAGTTCACTTCGATGCTCTCTCCATCGTGCTGCACGACGCCGCGACAAACACGATGCGCCTGCACGCCCTGGACACCGGTGAACCGATCTCACCTGGGTTTGAAATCGTGTTGCGTCCGGAGGACGACCCGGCGGGATTGGTCTGGCAGACGCAGCAGCCACTCATCACGTCAAAAGTGGACGAGCTACGGCGCTGGCCGCAGTTTCTGAAGCGCGTGGAGCAATTCGGCGTCCAGAGCTATTGCTGGCTGCCGCTGACTACGGCACGTCGGCGGCTCGGGGCGCTGGTATTCACATCCAAGCGGACGGCCGCCTACGCCGCGTCAGACCTGCCCTTTCTGCTGCTGGTTGCTAACCAGGTCGCCGTGGCTGTCGAAAACGCGCTGGCCTTCCAAGAGATCGAGGCGCTACGCGATAAGCTCGCCAAGGAGAAGGCGTACCTCGAGGAAGAGGTTCGCACCGAGAACCAGTTCGGCGACATCGTCGGTGAGAACGCGGCACTGCGTGCCATTCTCAAACAGGTTGAGACGGTTGCTCCCACGGATTCCACGGTGCTCATCCGCGGGGAAACCGGTACCGGCAAGGAACTCATCGCCCGCTCCGTGCACGATCTGAGCCCGCGCAAGGATCGCACGCTCGTGAAGCTGAATTGCGCTGCGATTCCGACGGGCTTGCTTGAAAGTGAGTTGTTCGGCCATGAGAAGGGCGCCTTCACCGGCGCAATCTGCCAGAGAATCGGCCGGTTTGAGCTGGCGCATCAGGGCACCCTGTTCCTTGATGAGGTGGGCGATATCCCATTGGAACTCCAGCCCAAACTTCTGCGCGTATTGCAGGAGCATGAGTTCGAGCGCCTCGGCGGCACGAAGACCATTACAGTGAATGTGCGCCTCGTGGCCGCCACCCATCGCGACCTCGCAGAGATGATGGCCCAGGGTCGCTTCCGAAGCGACTTGTACTATCGACTAAATGTCATCCCGATCACGCTGCCGCCATTGCGTGAGCGACAGGATGACATTCCACGCCTCGTTCGCCATTTCACACAAAGTTTCGCGCGTCGCATGGGCCGGCGAATTGAGGACATTCCGACCTCGGTGATGGATGCCCTGGTTCGGTACCCCTGGCCCGGCAACGTGCGCGAATTGCAAAACGTTATCGAGCGGGCGGTGATCCTTTCAAAGGGCCCGACCCTTGAAGTCCCCTCCGCCGACCTCCATACGCCTGCTGTGCCGTCAGCAGAATCGACTGGCGTCGTCTCCGAGACGCTCAGCGACGCCGAGCGAGAGCACATTCTGCGGGTCTTGGGGGAGACGAACTGGGTGCTCGGCGGCCCGAAAGGAGCTGCGGCCCGCCTGGGTATGAAGCGGTCCACGTTGCACTGGAAGATGAAGAAGCTCGGCATCGCCCGTCCTGACTAGCGCGCCAACCGACCGGCGCATGCGTCAAACTGTTGGCGGTTTGCCGTTGACGCGGCGCGGGATGCTCCCAACGACGCCGCGACGTCAAGTCATTCCACCTGTACCTCTTACGAACCGACGGTTCGCAAATTCGTCACCGGCACGGCAGTTGCTGTAAGGCGTGCAGACGCCTCAAACGAATTGCCTTGAGATCACCGGCCTAAGTCGAAAACAGGTCCGCGATCTGCGGACTCAGGACAATACTCAAGGGCCGGAACATCGCGTACGAATACGGGGTGAAATAGCCCGAGCGAGAGCAAAGCGCCTGGACCAGATTCGACCACGCGGCGGGAGCAGCATCATGACATCGAGCGATCCGATTGAGACTCTCGACGAACCGGCCCCGCCCACACGAGCGCCACTCCATCTGCGGATTGCACCGGGACTGAAAGCGATACGCACCTACCGGTTCAGCGAAGACTTTCGTCATGACGCGATAGCCGGCACGTGCGTGGCGTCGGTGGCAGTGCCCGTGGCGATTGCCTACGCTCAACTTGCCGGTTTCAGGCCGGAAGTAGGTTTGTATTCGAGTATTCTTCCTTTGGTGGCTTACGCGATCTTCGGGACTTCGCGCCGATTGATCATCAATCCGGATGCCGCTGTATGCGCCATGATCGCCGCGTCGGTGGCCCCACTCGCCGCCGGCGATCCGAACTTGTATGCCTCGATGTCGGTGCTACTGGCGTTTCTGGCCGGAGTGTTTTGCATTCTGGCAGGTCTGTTGCGGCTTGGAGCCGTAGGCGACTTTCTCTCCAAGCCCATCCTCGTCGGTCTCCTGAACGGCGTTGCGTTTTCCATTATTCAGGGTCAGATCGGAAAGATCTGTGGCTTTTCCGTCGAGGCCGGGGGAGTGCTTCGATGGTTTGTGGAGGTTGTTTCAAAGCTGCCGCAAGCGCACGGACCGACGCTGGCCATCGGTTTTGGCTCTCTCCTGGTGCTTCTGATCATCCGCCGACTGGCGCCACATGTGCCAGCCGCCTTGATCGTGATGATTGTCGGCGGCGCTTTGATCGCCATGTTGAAACTTGATAACAGCGGCGTGGCCGTACTGGGCGTCATCCCCGGTGGCCTTCCCAAGCCGCGGCTGCCGGAAGTTCCCGCGGCGGAGCTTCCCGCCCTGACAGCAAAGGCGGCTGGTCTGGCGCTGGTGATCTTTTCCAGCGGCGTGGTGACGGCACGCGGCTTTGCCAACAGAGATCGCGACCAGATCGACATGGACGCAGAACTCGCAGCACTCGGTGCTGCGAACATCGCTTCAGCAATGGGGCAGGGGTTTGCAGTCACGCATGCCGACTCGCGGACCGCCACCGCATACGCCAGCGGCGGTCGAACCCAGGTTACCGGCCTTGTCGCGGCCGGCTGCATGGGACTCGTGCTGTTGTTCTTCACCAGGTCATTCCAATATGTGCCCGTACCAACGCTGGGCGCGATCTTGATTGCGGCTGCCGTCGCACTGGTTGACGTTGCCTCGCTGCGGCACGTCTGGCGCGTGGACAGAAGCGAATTCGTTCTCTCGCTCATTACGACACTTGGCGTTGTGCTGGTCGGACCGATTAACGGCGTTCTTGTCGCCGTGACGCTTGCACTCGCGCGATTCATCCAGTGTACAGCACGGCCCAGAGACGAAATCCTCGGCAAAGTGAATGGATTGCCCGGTTTCCATTCCATTGAGCGGCATGCCGCTGCTCGGACGATACCGGGATTGCAGCTTTATCGCTTCGGCGGGCCGATCACGTTCTTCAACGCCGCGTACTTCAAGGAGCGAGCTTTGGCCGCGGCCAATGCCGCTGGTCCCGCGCTTCGCTGGTTCGTTATCGATGCCATCCCGGTCACGTCCGTTGATGTGACCGGTCTGGACGCACTGGATGAACTACGACGAGAACTTGCTGAGCGTGACATCACTCTCATTGTCGCTGGTCGCAAGACCGAGTTCCTGGCGTGGCTACACCGGATCGGCCTGGGTCGTCCGGAGCATGAGCAGTTCGTGTTTCCAACCTTGCGTCAGGCAGTACGGGCTTTTAGCGAGGCGCAGCAGCCTTCAAAGCAATTGCAGGCGAGCCCAATTGAGGCGTCATCATGAGTGGTCCAGATCGCAAAGACGGGAAACTAAGTAACAAGGCATACGGGAAGGAGCTGCGCCGGCTCCAGGCAGAGTTGTGCAAGCTCCAGGATTGGGTCAAGCACAAGGGAATGCGCATCGTCATCGTCTTCGAGGGTCGCGACGGCGCGGGAAAGGGTGGGACCATTCGCGCCGTCACCGAGCGCGTCAGTCCGCGCGTGTTTCGCGTCGTGGCGCTTCCGGTCCCGACGGATCGGGAAAGATCGCAGATGTACTTGCAGCGATACCTGTCGCATTTCCCCGCAGCGGGCGAAGTCGTGATCTTTGACCGCAGTTGGTACAACCGCGCGGGCGTTGAGTACGTCATGGGGTTTTGCTCAAAGGAGGAGCACCGCGAGTTTCTCAAAACCTGTCCGTTGGTCGAGAAATTCGCAGCCGACCATGGGATTCGGTTGATCAAGTATTGGCTGGAAGTGAGCGACAAGGAACAAGAACGACGGTTTGAAGCTCGCCTAAACGACCCACTCCGCCAGTGGAAACTCAGCCCCATCGACCTGCCTTCGCGCAGGCGCTGGTTCGATTACTCTCGTGCGCGCGACATGATGCTCGACGCGACGGACACGCAACACGCGCCCTGGCACATCCTTCGCTCCGACGACAAAAAGAGAGCCCGACTCAACTGTATCCGACACCTCTTGAGTCTGATTCCCTATCAGGGTGTGCCTCGTGAAAAGGTCAAGCTGCCCAAGCGCTCGATGAAGCGGGCGTACGATGATCAAGCCGCCCTGCGCGGCCGGAGTTTCGTCCCGGAAAAGTACTGAGGCCGACATGTCAGGACTTGCGCCTGGTCAGAAAGAACAGGCGTCATAAGTGAGCGATTTGCACGGAGAAACGAACATGAGCCGCGGCATCGAAAAGAGTCTTCTGGATATTGATTTCGCCACGTTGACTCGCGGGCCGTTCACTCCGTCGCCTGCCGCATGGGAAGACCAGGTGCTCTATTTCCTGATGCTCGACCGCTTCTCCGACGGAAACGAGCGAGGCGGTTACGCGGACGTCTCGGGCCAGACGGTGGAGAAAGGCGCCACACCGATTTACCACCCGGACGACGAGGGACGGATTGATTACGACACGTGGTTGCGCGCGGGCAGCGGCTGGCAAGGGGGGACGATCAGGGGACTCGCGAGCAAGCTCGGCTACCTTCGCCGGCTCGGGGTCACCGCGCTGTGGGTCAGCCCGCCATTCCGCCAGGTCGCCTTCGAGCCAAGCTATCACGGTTACGGCGTTCAGAACTTTCTGGACGTGGACCCGCACTTCGGCACACGCGAGGACTTCCGCCATTTTGTCCGGGCGGCCCACGATCAGGGGATCTACGTCATCCTTGACGTTATTGCCCACCACTGCGGCAACGTCTTCAGCTACGACGCCGTTCGATATCCCACTCACGATGCGAGCGGTTGCTATTTCAACGATCCGCGCTGGGATGGCAAGCCCTACAGAGTGGCCGGATTCAACGACCGTGAGGGACGGCCGACAATTCCCTTCGGAAACCCGAACGAGATGTCGATCGCCGACGCAGCACGACTGGAGGTGTCCTGGCCAGACGGCGCCGTCTGGCCGCGCGAGTTTCAGCGCGGAGACCTGTTTCTACGGAAGGGGCGGATCAACAACTGGGGCCACTATCCAGAGTACGCCGAGGGAGACATGGCTGGAGGCCTCAAGACGCTGGACGTCCGGGTGAGATGGGCCGGCCAATACCGCCGTCCATCACCGGCGATGGCGTGGTTGAGCCTCGCTTATTGCTTCTGGATCGCCTATGCCGACCTCGATGGCTTTCGGATCGACGCAGCAAGGCACATGGACGCCGACGCCCTTCGGTCCTTCTGCGACTGGATCCGCGAGTTCGCCCAAAGCATCGGGAAGGAGCGGTTCCTGCTGGTCGGGGAAGTGCCGGGCGGGCGGGACCTTGCCTGGGAGGTGGTCGAGCGAACTGGTCTCGACGCTGCCTTGGGGATCGACGACGCACCTGGAAGGTTGGAGCGGATGGTCACGGGCGAATCGGACCCGATGGACTACTTCTCAATCTTCCGCAACTGGATGCTGGACGAGCCTGATGGCGGCGGGCGCCGGTGGTACCGCAGCCAGGTGGTGACTTTGGTGGACGACCACGATCAGGTCCGCAAGTGGACCGCCAAATTGCGGTTCTGCGGCGACAGCCGCTATCGCGACCTGGCCTTCAATGTACTGGCAGCGCAACTGACCACTGCGGGCATCCCCTGCATTTACTACGGGTCCGAACAGGGCTTCGACAGCGGAGGTCGCCCGAGCAATTCGGATTCGGTTCTTCGCGAGAACATGTTCGGCGGCCGGTTCGGCGGACTGTGCACGCAGGGACGGCACTTCTTCAACGAGCAGGGTGACCTCTACCGTGCCCTCGCCTCGCTCACCACGCTGCGCAAGCAGCTGATCACCCTGCGGCGCGGTACTCAGGTGTTGCACCGCATCTCCGGGGACGGTGTGAACTTTGGCCATCCTCGCCAGCTGGGCGGGGAGAGAATGCGGTCGCTGGTGTGTTGGTCGCGCCTCTTCCTGGACCAGGAAACACTTGTGGTCATCAACACGGATGAATCCGAGGCCGTCGAGGCCTGGTCCACCGTCGCCCCACTGTTGCGGGTCGAGGGGGATCAATTCCATCTGATCTTCTGGCATGCGCCCAAACCGGCTGCGCCGCCCGCTGCAACTTTGACGGTTGAGCGTCACGGCGACTTACCGGCGGTGCGGCTAGCGCTCCCGCCCGCCGGATTCGCAATCTACCACGTCGCGCCCTCGCTGCACCGGCTCGGCCCCAATCCGCCGGAGGGTCTCCAACCATGGGCGGAGAGTGCGTGGCACGGCGGCATGGGACAAACTCAGAGGGTGCGAGATAAGAAATCATGACCACGAATCTGATTGAACAACTGATATTCGTTGCAGCAAACGCGGCCCTTAAACCGATCGTCGAAACAACCCGCCGCGGACCCACCGCGTAATTCCTGCTAAATCAAACCCGCCGCAGCCAGTAGTCCACCGACAACTCGTCGCTACCGCACGCCGTGATCGCGATCCGAACGGTGATTTCAGCCAGCCCGCCTCGCGCGCCAGACTGCCGGCGCTCGCGCCAACCTGCTGACGCATGAGCTCTGACACAGTATTCGCGGCTCCACGGAAGGCATTTCTCAAGTCTTTGCATCCGCACCACTTGTGAATCAAACGGCCGGCAACTTATTCCTGGTACGGACCTTGCTCCTACTCCCCAACGAGTAACAGACGCTCGTTGTAAACGTTCGATCACAAACCTCTTGAGGGAGCACAACCATGAAGGCAAATGCACGCACAATCTCACTAATCGTAACCTGCGGGTGGCTGGTCGGAATCTTTGGCTGTGGCACATTCCTCGCGGACTCGGTGCTGAAGGGTACCTGGAACCTTGAAGTGGTTAATCCGGTTCCACCGTTGACCAGCGTTGCCGTTACCTTCGATCGCGATGGCAAGGTGTCACAGGTGACGTACCACCTCAGCGACCAGGCCACGGTGACCTGGAACAGCCCGACGAACGAAGTCAGCGTTAACGGAAATCAGATCCAAATGTCCGTCATGCAATTCGGGCAGGGCTTCACCTTCAACGGCACCCTGAACTCCGAGACCGCGCCCACTAGCGCCGCCGGCAAACTGAACCTGGATTTCAGTATTGCCAACGTCGACCTGTCGGTGGCGGGTGGCGATGCGACTCTCGTGAAGCAGTAGGCGTCTGTGTGGCAAACGGCGGTCTACCATCTGTCATTCAGCGAGGTGATTTCGATGTTGCGAATCACGGCGACTGACAATCCGCGCGTCCTCACCCTGCGGCTTGAAGGAAGGTTGGAAGGGCAGTGGGTGAGTGAGCTTGAGTTGTGCTGGCTCGACCTCTTGAACGGGCAGCATAAGCCGACCGTTCGTGTGGATCTCACGGGAGTGACCCACATCAGCGCTGCGGGAAAGGCCCGACTGGCCGAGATGCACGAGCATGGGGCTGAATTCATCGCCAGCGACTGTGTTACGAAGGCCGTCGTGGCCGAAATCGTCGGGGAAACAGAAAGGGTCAATTCAGTAAAGGAAGGAGTTTCAAAATGACACTGCAGCATGGGAACAGGATTCGGCGGACCGGCGGGAAGCAAGCCGTTCGAGAGTTGCAGGACCTCGAAACGCTCGAACCGGTCAGCGATGCACCGACGGAGACCGAGATTCGACAACGGGCTTACGAGATCTACCTCAGTCGAGACGGCACGCCGGGGGGCGCCGAAGTCGACTGGCTGCAGGCAGAGTGTGAGCTGCGCGCCGAACGAGTGACCACGACCCGGTACGGTGAAGCCGAATAGGTGCGACGTCACTTGGGAAAGTATGAGAATAAGATCATGGCTCCGGATACATCAGATCAGATCCTCGAACTCACCAAGGCGCTCCGCCAAGCGCGCGAAGAGCTGAACCGCTATGGAGAGATGCTGCTGACGATCCAGCGATCGCTTTTGCCGCAGCAACTGCCCAACGTTCCCGGCCTCGATCTCGCGGTCCATTTTGCCGACGCCGAAGGCGTGGGGGGCGATTTCTATGATGTGCATCCCATTGGCCCGGACCGCTGGGCGATTGTCATCGCGGATGTAGTGGGCCACGGTCTTGCCGCGGCGGCCCTCCTGGCAATGGTTCATGCCCTGAGCAGTTCGATTCGAGGGCAAGACCCGGGTCCCTCACCAGGTGCAGCGCTCTCTTTGGTCAATCGGCCCCTTGCGACACGGTATTTCGTGGACAGTGGCCAGTTCGTCACAGCATTCGTGGGGCAATTCGACGTGCGTACCCAGACACTAACATATGCCTCTGCCGGTCATCCCTACCCGCGATTGATTCGCGGATGTGAGCTTCAGCGATTGGACGCGGGCAGGGGAATCCCCTTGGGCATTACTGCGACGAGCGTGTACGAGGAGGCGACTGTGCAGCTCCTGCCTGGCGACCGCCTGGTCCTGTTTACGGATGGCATCACCGAGTCCACCAATGCACAGCACGAATTCTTTGGTGATGAGCGCCTGGACGCCGTTGCTTGTGCCTCTGCGAGTGGTGCGGCGGAGTTGCTGAGTCACGTTATCACGTCTGTTCGGACATTCCGAGCTGGTCGGCCGGCTGACGATGATGAAACCTGTCTTGTCGCATGTGTTAAACCCGGTCCCGCTATTACCGAGCTCCGAAAGTGAGGTAGTCCGATGTGCAGCTTCCGTTCATCAGCCCGAAGTGAGATTCAGCGGCCGCCTGTCATGCTCTGCACCCTGCCTCTGGCAGTACTCGCGTGCCTGATCTGGTCCGCCGGCTGCCACGAGAAACAGGAAGTCGCTCAACCGCCGCCGCCGACCGTCAACGTGAGCTACCCTGTCGAGCGCGAAGTCACAGACTACGCGGAGTTCACCGCTCGCATCGCCGCCATCGACTCCACTGACGTGCGTGCGCGCGTGAGCGGCCAGATCGTGGCGATGCCGTTTCAGGCCGGTGCTCTGGTTCAGCGGGGGGACGTACTGGTGGAGATCGACGTGCGGCCGTTTCAGGCGGAACTCGACGCCCGCATCGGCGAAGAAGCGCGCGCAGCGGCCCTGGTCAGTCTTGCCCAGCTCGAGTACAAGCGCATCGATCAAATTCCGATTGATTCACGCACGGCCCACGAGTACGACACTGCGGCCGCCCGCCTTCAGGAGGCACAGGCAGCGCTCATGGCCGCCAAAGCCGCGGTCGAGTCCGCGCGCTTGAACGTGGAATGGTGTCGTGTCGTCGCGCCGATTGCGGGGCGGATCAGTTACAAATACGTAACCACCGGCAATCTCGTCACTGGCGGAACGGGCAGCGGCACGCTCCTGACCACCATTGTTTCAGTGGACCCGATCTACGCAAATTTCGACGTCGATGAGCGGACTGTTCAGCGGATCCAGCAAATGATCCGCGAAGGCAAGCTTGAGTCGATTGAAGAAGCGGAAGTCCCTGTTTGGCTTGGGCTGGCGGCCGAGGAGGGTTTCCCGCACCACGGCACAATCAACTTTGTGGACAACCAGGTCAATCCAAGGACCGGCACACTGCGCGTTCGCGGCGTATTCCCGAACGCAGACGGCGCACTGTCGCCGGGGTTTTTCGGAAGAGTCAGGGTGCCGGTCTCTCCGCCGCACAAGGCCCTGCTTATCTCTGACCGCTCGATCGACACAGACCAAGGACAGAAGATCGTCTATGTCGTGAGCAAAGACAACACGGTAACCGTACGACCCGTTCGTGTCGGCGCGCTCCACGACGGCCTGCGCGAAATCGCCGACGGCCTGATGCCCGGCGAGCGAGTGATCGTAGACGGTCTACAGCTAGTCCGGCCGGGCGTCCAGGTCGAGCCGACCACGGTAGCAATGCCATCCCCGATGACCCGGAAGGCGAACGCAATGACGCGTCCGGTGATCGCTGCTAGTCACTAGCGCGCATCGCCGACCACTGCCCCCCGTCCTCTCCGCCAGGGTGGTGGAGGGGGCGAGGGGAGAAGGAGAGTTCCATGCTAGCCCGTTTCGTCATCAAACGCCCCGTCTTGGCCTGCGTGGTCTCGATTGTGATTTTTCTACTCGGGGCCATCGCGGCGGGACTGTTGCCCGTCGCCGAGTACCCGGACGTGACGCCGCCCATGATCCGCGTCACCGCATACTATCCCGGGGCCAATGCCCAGGTCGTGGCCGACACGGTGGCCGCGCCGATTGAGCAGCAGGTGAACGGCGTCGAGAGGATGATGTACATGTCGTCGCAGAGTAACAACGACGGCTCGTACACACTGGACGTAACGTTTGAGATCGGCACCGACATTAACATGGCCCAGGTGCTGGTCCAGAACCGTGTCGCCATCGCCCAACCGTCGCTGCCCGAGGTGGTCAAGAACATCGGTGTGACCACCAAGAAGCAGGCGGCGGACATCCTCCTGGCCATTAGCCTGTACTCCGAGGACAACCCGGAAACCGGCCAGCCCTACTACGACCAGCTCTACTTGAGCAACTACGCCACCATCCAACTCAAAGACGCGATCGCGCGCATCGAAGGCGTCGGTGACGCGTTTGTCATGGGCCAGCAGGACTACAGCATGCGCATCTGGCTGGACCCGGACCAGCTCCAGGCGCGGGGTATGACGGTCGGAGACGTGATTCATGTCCTGCGCGAGCAGAACGTGCAGGTGGCAGCGGGGCGGATCGGCCAGCCGCCCGTGCCTGCGGGCCAGGATTTTCAGTTCACGCTCAGCACGCTGGGCCGACTGCTTGAGCCGCAGCAGTTCGCCGACATTGTCCTGAAGACGGACTCCAAGGGGGAGATCACCTACCTCCGAGACGTTGGCCGGTGCGAACTGGGCGCGCGAAGTGAGGATCTTCTGGCGCGGCTGGACCGTCGGCCGTCGTCGGGTCTTGCCATCTACCTGCTGCCCGGTGCCAACGCGCTGGACACCGCCGACCAGATCAAGGTCACGATGCGGCAACTGGAGACTCGCTTCCCCGCCGGCCTCAAGTATGACATCGTCTACGACACGACGCCTTTCGTCCGTGAATCGGTCAACCAGGTGATCCACACGCTCATTGAAGCCATCATCCTCGTGACGATCGTGGTGCTGGTGTTCCTCCAGGACTGGAAATCCGTTCTCCTGCCCATGATCGCCGTGATTGTGTCGCTGGTCGGTACGTTCGCCATCATCAGCGCAATGGGATTCACGCTGAATAACCTGACCCTGTTCGGGATGGTGCTGGCGATCGGCATTGTGGTTGACGACGCCATCATCGTGCTCGAGAACATCGAGCGCCACCTGGAGATGGGCAAGCCCGTCCGCGAAGCGACGATCGATGCGATGGGCGAGATCACCGGGCCGATCCTGGCCATCACGCTCGTGCTTAGCTCCGTTCTTCTGCCCAGTGCGTTCCTTAGCGGACTGGTTGGACAGTTCTTCCGACAGTTCGCCGTCACCATCTCGGTGGCGATGATCCTCTCGGCTGTGAACGCGATGACCATGTCACCGGCGCTGGCCGTGTTATTCTTCCGAAACCGAAAGCCCGGCCACCACGGCGATGAAGGGAAGGAGGCGCTGCCGTGGTGGAGCTTCGCCCTGTTCGGCGGGTTGGCGTCGATGTGGCTGCTGGCGCCGGTGCTCGGTCCAAGACTCGGGCTGCCAACGGGCGAGCACGGCGGCGAAGCGGCGTCTGGGGGCGTGGGCGCAAGTCTGCAATCTTTGGGCGTGCACCTGCTTCTCTTCCTTCCCGGCGCCATCGCGGGCGGCATTCTTGGTAGATTCTTGATCCGCCCCGTGAACTGGGTGCTCGGTCGTTTGTTTCACGGCTTCAACTGGCTGTTCGAGCGGGCGACGCAGGCCTACGGCACGAGCGTGGGATGGTGCCTCCGCCTCAGCGCGGTGGTGCTGCTGATCTATGTCGGGATGATCGGGCTGATGGGCCTTGGTTTCAGTCGCATCCCCACCGGCTTCATTCCGCTACAGGACAAGGGTTACCTTGTGACGAACATCGTGCTGCCCGACGCGGCCTCGCTGGAGCGCACGCTCGCTGCGACCGACGCCGTCGAACGAATCGCGCTGGAGACGCCGGGCGTCGCGCACACACTGGCGCTGCCGGGGATGTCGTACGTCCTGAACGCCAACAGCTCGAACTACAGCAACGTGTTCATCATCTTAAAGCCGTTCGAGCAGCGCCGCGACCCTGCCCTCGGAGGCGAGGCCATCGCCGCCCGGATTCGCGGGCGATTGGCGCGGGAAGTATCGGAAGCCAGTGTGAACGTTTTCGGAGCGCCACCGATCTCGGGCCTTGGGAGATCGGCCGGCTTCAAGCTCATGGTGGAGGGCATCGGCGATGTGGACCTCGATGCGTTACAGGCCCGGGCCGATGATCTGGCCGCCAAGGGCAACCAGCAGCCGGGCCTGGCCGGCCTGTTCAACAGTTTCCGCGCGCGCACGCCGCAATTCTACGTGGACATCGACCGCGAGAAGGTCAAGTCAATGGGCGTGCCGCTGACCGACGTGTTCGACGCGCTCCAGGCCTACCTTGGCAGCTATTACGTCAACGACTTCAACCGCTTCGGTCGCACCTGGCAGGTCAATGTGCAGGCCGACGCGCCGTTCCGCGTGGATGCGGAGACGATACGGCAGCTCAAGGTCCGCAATACCGAAGGCGAGATGGTACCGTTGGGTGCGGTCGCCGACGTGCAAGACTCGGCCGGACCGGTCCAGGTCACGCGGTACAACATGTTTCCGGCCGCCGCGGTCACTGGCACCCCGCTGCCCGGGACCAGCATGGGCGACGCGCTGGCGGCGATGGAGCGACTTGCCCGCGATCTGCCGCGCAACATGGCCACCGAGTGGACCGAAGTCAGCTATCTCCAGAAGGAGGCGAGCAAGCTCGAGCAGTTCCGCGACCTGCAGAAGAACCCCTTCAGCGCCTTCGCGCTGGGCGTGCTGCTCGTCTACTTCATTCTCGCAGGTCTGTATGAAAGCTGGTCGCTGCCATGGGCGGTAATCCTCGTCGTGCCGATGTGCCTGTTAAGCGCGCTGGTGGGTCTGTTCCTCGCCGGCATGGACGTCAACATCTTCGTACAGGTCGGATTCGTGGTCCTTGTCGGCCTGGCGGCCAAGAACGCGATCCTGATCGTCGAGTTCGCACGCGACCGACAGGTCCAGGGCGCCGGCCGCTTCGATGCCACTGTCGAAGCCGCCCGCGTCCGGCTGCGGCCGATTCTGATGACCAGCTTCGCGTTCATCCTCGGAGTGTCTCCTCTGGTGATCGCGCATGGTGCCGGCGCCGAGATGCGGCAGACGCTGGGCATGGCTGTCTTCGCCGGCATGATCGGCGTCACCCTTTTCGGCATCTTCTTGACGCCGGTCTTCTATTACGTCATCCGCTGGCTCGTCCAGAAAAAGCAGCGATCCAGTGTGCAGGTTCAGCTACCGGTGGCCGCGGTTCAATGATGGCACGGTAATTGGAGTTCAGCCATGAGAAGCACAGAAGAACTCGCGACCCGCATCGACGCCGCGTTCGCGTCGATGGAGGCAAGACGCAGGCAATTTCAGGAAGTGGAAACACGCAAGTACGAGGAGTGGAAGCAACGGCTTGCAAAGCTGGGGATGGAGTTTGACAAGTTGCGGGACGTCTTTCAGCCACGCCTGGACCTGATGATTCAAAGATTCGGAGACAAGGTGACTGCGACGCCGAAAATTGACCCAGTCGACACGTGAAATTCTGCTCGAATTTCATTCGGAGGATGCCCGGATTCGCCTGCGCTTCCAGGGCACGACGGATCACGAGATTCGCAAGCTGATCCTGAACTATGACCTGGAAATTATCCCAATCCTGATGCAGTTCGATTCGCACTCGGAGCTGGAAATGCCGCTCGATGCGATTGACTGCGAGGCGGCAGCACGCTGGGTCGATGAGCGGATCATGTCGTTCGTCCAGACGTATGTCGCGATTCACGAGAACCAGTACTACCTGCATGATCAGATGGTCACCGACCCTGTGTCGGGGACGACATTCCCGAAGCTCGCGGCCGGCGCCACACTCGAACGCGACGGCCGCACGTACTACTTCGTCTCCGAAAAGACGCGCCGCGAATTTGAGCGGGACGTGGTACGCAGCATGAAATAGCCAGTTTGTCAGGCGCCGCATGATAATCGCGACCGTGGCGCGAAGGAGAATTCCCTAGCTTTGCCGACAAGCGGAAGTCATCGTCGGCATCGACTCCTGCCCAGAGATGCCGATGGCCTTGCGACTAGTCGCCGCAACCTCCGGGTATAGACCTTTACGGCAAAGCAGCTCGTCCAGGGTCACCACGAGCGCTCTCCACACGCACGCAGCCCCCACCAAACATGCCAGCCGGGGTCGGTTCATCGGGCGCCTGAACCGTCCTCACCCACTGATCGCGTGCGGTCTCGCGAGCGACGAAAATCCATCTTGACCGACAATCACGCGATTGTCGCCGTAGACGGCGCGAATCTCGCGAAGACGTTCGCGCTGCCATTCGGGATCAAGGAGTTCGGGATGGGTCTTACCAAGGTACTCGCGGAATTTCGCCGGTGTGTTGGCCGACGGGGTGCCTTTCTTGAAGAAAAGCACGGTGACGTAGGCCACTCCGATGTCCTTGAATCTCGCCAGCGCGCCCGGTAGATCGTTCCACAGGCCGAAGGGGCTGAGGGTGGCGACCACGAAGATATCACTTTGACGAAGGGTACTTATCGCCTGCGCCCGCTGCTCGAACAATGGCGTTGCCCGCTCCCAGGACCGTATGAGGTCGTTGCGATCCGTGCCAACGCTGAAGCTAACGACGATCGCCGGACCGCCGTCAGTCGGTCGGTGTGAGTTTTCGTACTCGGCCATCAGCGCTGCATCCCGATCTGCCCGAAATCTCGATTGAACCGCGATACGGCGCGGCCGAAGCTGAGGCGGTGCCTCGCAGAGCGCACGCCAGACCTCACGCGTCACCTCGGGTGCAGCTGCGTAAGGATCTGTCACCCCACTCCAGTAAACCGTCTTGTCCGCCAAGTCTCCTTTCTCCAGGCGCCGTTTCAGTTTTCTGGCCACTTCCAGTTTATCTCGAACGACGAAGCCCCAATGAGTTCCACCCGGGCCGCGCACATCCTTGGGAGTCAGCCGCGGGCCGTTGGGCACGTAGCAATACAGGCAGCCCCCGGGACATCCCACTTGGAGTTGCATGGTCCAGTCGAAGCCGCACATGAAGCCGCGCGAAGGGCTGAGGATGTCGGCGTCACTCTCTTCGTGGGTGATCTTGGCCGGTGGCGCGGCGTTGTGCAGAATCCGGTACGTCAGATCGAATCCCTGTGCATTTTGAATGTTCATCTGGCAACTCCTGCGACTATCCTTGCAACAATTGTCGTGAGTCGGTTCATCACCTTAGCTCAGGACGGCAGGCGAACAGACGCTTCCCTCCGGCCGCTGTTCCTTGGCGTCGGCGAGAGCGAAGCCGTTTCCGCCGGGCATGTCATCCCACGTGCGGCCATCGAGTAGCCGGCCACCCTTCGCGCTGCCGCCGTTTTCCTTCGCGGTCGGGTCATTCCGATCGGGATTGTTGGCGAGCTTGCCCCACTGCTTGAAGAAGAACGGCACGCCGGCGTCTTGGCACTGATCACGAATGCTTCGGGCCCAGTCGGCCTGCATGGGCCGGGCGCCGCGGCCGGACTCGCCGCCGGCTATGACCCAGTCGATGCCATCGAGATTGATCGCTGGAATAGGGCAGATCAGCGGCTCGATCGAGAGGAACTTGATGTGCGCGCCGGCCTTTCGCAGGTCGTCAACGCGATGAACGTAGTCCGCATTCTCCACGCTCACGCCCATCCAGATGTGCGGCGCCCACGGAAGCTGAGCACTCAACTCGGCAAGACGGTCGGACCGCTTCGTGAGGATCTGATACGTGTGCTGTTCGGCTCGGTTCATCACATCGAAAACGCGGAGGATGTCGGCCGCCGGCAGGTCTTCGTGGAAGAGGTCGCTCATCGAGTTGACGAAGATCACGCGCGGTCGCCTCCAGCGAAGCGGTACGTTCAGTTGCTCTTCGATGAGTTCAACCCTGCCGGTCCAGCGCGGGCCGCTCGGTGTCATCACGGCGAAACCGTCAAACGGTAAGCCCGGCCGGCTGAACCGTGCGGCAATGCCCATCGCGTAACACTTCGCGCAGCCGGGCGAGCAGCAGGAGCAGCCGCGTATACAGTTCCAACTTGTCTGCGTCCACTCGATAGCCGATTGCATGACGGTCATGATTCATCTCCATCTCTGGCCACGGGCCGTGGTTCGCGTCTGTTCGCTGCCTGCACCTAGACTGTAGGGCGAGCGCCATCGCGACAGATGACTCGAGGATGACCGCATGGGACTCATCCTCCGGGGGGCCAATTCACGGATGCTCCCAGCCGCTGGGCGAAACGTAGCGCTTCGGCGGCTGATCGGGCAGACGTTGTGGAGAGTCTTCCTCATGCGTTTCTGAATGGTCGTAAGGAACATCTTCGGCGTCGCCGTCGCTCTTCGTCAGTCGCTGAAGCGTGAGAATGAGTTGGATGTCCGGCATGACGCGCTTTGCAAGGTAGCCGCGTAAGTCCGGATCGAGCAGCTTCTGCGATTCGTCGATCAGCGCGGCCAGTGTGCTGACGATGGGGATTTCGCGTCGGGCCTGGTCGAGCAGGGCCTTGCGGCGCTGGGCATCGTGAAGGTCATTGCCGATCACCTCAAATGTCTTTCGGAATGCGGCGAACGAGATCCGGGTCAGGTCCATGGCGACGTCTCCTTTCATATGGGAGGACACTACCCGGAGCGTAGCAAGCTGCCGTTTGATACGGATGACGAAGGGGTGATTTGACGTGCGGGTCGGCGTGGTAGGCCGGCCGGCGGTAGCGGGCGGGTCGGTCCACGGCTGTGGAAATGGGCCAGGGGCGGGCCTTTGAGGGGGGCCGAGAGGCCGCTTCAATCGGCGGGGGTCAGGGGTTACAATGGGCGGCAGATTCGCGTCGCTCGCGGCGGCTTGCCATTGATCGGCAGGCGGCGGAGGACAGGGCCATGGCACGACAGCTTCGGCAGCGCCACTTCCCGAATTGCGGTACACACCCTGCTCAATTGG
>JRYF01003155.1_pt1 | contig 22292 bp, 22 predicted proteins | sample 235331 | NCBI WGS metagenome assembly JRYF01 (sample SAMN03074217, study PRJNA261475) | activated sludge metagenome | biome: Wastewater Treatment Plant; feature: Wastewater; material: Activated sludge; isolation source: activated biomass of a wastewater treatment plant treating hydrocarbon... ...
CATTCAGCAAGGCGATTTACAATCTGAAAGCGAATTGATCATTGAGTAAATGATTTGTAATGACATAAAGCAGGAGCGCCACAAGTCTGGCACTCTTGCTTTTTATTTAATCCCTGGCATTTAATCATGATTTGTCTTCATTTTCCTTAAAGGTTGTTATATAATCCATTCCAATTTGCATTACATTTGCCCACTGCAAAAAGTAGATTCTAACCTAACCTAACCAAATTGTTACTGTAATCCGATTAAAAAGCCACACCGGCCATTATGAACATGAGTATAATTCAAAACCATGAAGAAACAGGACATTAAAAGAATTGCAGTATTTACATCAGGAGGAGATGCTCCGGGAATGAATGCCGCCATACGCGCTGTGGTACGATCTGCTAATTTTTATGATTTGCATGTTTATGGCATCTATGGTGGATATGATGGTATGATAAAAGGGGAATTGGTCAGGATGGACAAAAGAGATGTCGGAAACATCATACATAGAGGAGGAACCATTTTGAAAACTGCCCGAAGTAAAGAGTTTATGACGCCAGAGGGTAGGAAGGCAGCATATGAGTCTCTGATCGCATATGATATCGACGGGTTGGTAGCGATCGGAGGGGATGGCACATATACCGGAGCTATGGTATTTGGAAATGAGCATGATATTCCGATCATAGGACTTCCCGGAACCATCGATAATGATATTTTTGGTACGGATTATACGATAGGTTTTGATACCGCTGTAAATACGGCCATTGAGGCTGTTGATAGAATACGCGATACAGCCGACTCACACAATCGCTTGTTCTTCATAGAAGTGATGGGAAGACATTCGGGATTTATTGCTTTATATACCGGAATTGCAAGTGGGGCGGGTAATATTTTTCTGCCGGAAACTGAAACGACAGTGGACAAACTGATTGATCTTCTTCGAAAATCCATAAAAAGGAAAAAGTTATTCAATTTAGTCATAGTTGCAGAGGGGAATAGAAACGGTGGAGCCTCAGAGCTTGCCGATGCTGTTAACAGAGCAATTCCTGATTTTGAAACAAAGGTTACCATAATCGGACATCTTCAAAGGGGGGGGTCTCCTACATGTAATGATAGGGTACTTGCCAGTCGTTTAGGCTATCATGCCGTTGAAGCTTTGCTCAATGGACAGAGAGGAGTAGCTTTAGGAGTTGTCAATAAAAGCATCAGTTATACTCCTTTTGAAGAAGCCATAAATAATAATAAACCTTTAGATCCCGATCATGTAAAACTAGCTGAAATTCTGGCGCTATGATCACAATATTGTATGTTACTCATCCCAATGAAGCGCATGCTAAAAATATGAGCAACTTACTTATTGAGGAAAAATATGCTGCTTGTGCTAATATATTTCCTATCCGCTCCATGTATCCCTGGAAAGGAAATATGAATGATGACCATGAGTATGTTTCTTTATTGAAAACTTTACCTGAGAAAAAAACTGAAATAATAAGTCGTATTGAATCACTTCATCAATATGAAGTGCCATGCATTATCCATTATGATGTGGATGTCAATCCTGCATATAAAGCCTGGTTGGTTGAGTGTATGAAATGAATCTTAAGTTTTTTGTTTAATTATAGTTTAGAACATAGAATACATTTATTTTTTTTTATATTTAACCTGTCATATCCTGAAACCTGCATTGGTGCGAACATATCAACCTGGATTTTGAGCACATTTTAACGGTTTACTTTTTCAAACTATGGTTTACCACATTAGAATTCTTTGAATGAATAAACAAAGGGTTAACAGTATAATGAACAAAACAATTATATCATTCTTCTTGATTGCTGTTGTAAACATGTGGCCTGCGTATGGACAAAATGACGAATTCAGGGAATTAATTGAGAAAATCATCCGATATGAAACCAATATAAAACCCAATCCACACAGGGCGATTTTTGTTGGAGTGGTAGATGGAGATTCAGTGATGTACAGCTCACATGGTTTAGCTTTGACTGAAAAAAATGTATTTGAAATTGGAAGCTGCAGCAAAGTGATCACCGCTTCCCTATTGAGTATTCTTCATTGGAAAAATATGATAAAGCTGGATACAAGTATCAATGCCTACATTCCTGAAGAATTCAGAAACGAATCCTTCGGTCATATTACCCTTATAGATTTGATCAACCACCGAACTGGTCTTCCAAGGCTCCCGGAATATTTTGGATTAAAACAAAAGGCTATATACGACCCATATGCTGAATATTCCAAAATTGATCTATTAAAGTATTACAAGAGGAGCCAGCATCGCAGCAATGGAGCTTCCTTTAGCTATTCACACATTCATTATGCATTATTGGAAATCATGATTGAATATGCAACCGGCAGAAGTTATGACGAGGTATTACGAGAACATTTATTATATCCTTTGGAGATGTTTAATTCATTCAGCCAGTTTAAAGACAAAGAAAACTGGACGCAAGGTTTTGATCTGGCTTTGCGGCCGGTCATTCCCAGAAGTTATGCGAGTTTTTCAGCTTCAGAGGGGATAAAGTCTACAGCAGCCGACCTGCTCCAGTATTTAAAAATTCTCTTGTCTATTGAAGTGAATGAAATTTCCTACCCATTGATATCTGCACTTAGACCACGGGTAGTGACAGACTATGACAAAAACACATCCGTAGGACATGGCTGGCATATAGTAAATAATCTGGGCAGATATCCGGTATTTATGCATACCGGAAGGACGAGTGGTCACCAATGCTTTATTGCATTCATCAAAGAAACAAAAACGGCTGTGGTGGTGTTGACTAATTCATCTGCAGGGAGTGAGGACTTAGGAGTGCATATATTGCGTACTATCAATAACAATTGGAAGAAAAGACAGGAATATGTCAGGAGAGAAAAATAAAAAACCTCTCACATTGAGTTGGGAAGACTTTCAATCGATGGGTGATCCTTCTCAGGCACAAGGTGAAAAGCAAATGGACAATGCTAAAGATTGGCCTGAAGGGTGGAAAGATTCTGTCATCCGAATCCATCTGGAAAAAAAGGGCAGGGGAGGGAAAGAAGTCAATGTGATAAAAGGACTTTCCTTAATTCCCGATCACCTACTTAGTGAACTTGCCCGGGAAATTAAAATTCAATGTGGCGCCGGGGGTACTTTCGGATCGGGAGAAATATTGATCCAGGGCAATTTTCGACAAAAGATTAAGGAGATTTTACTTAAAAAAGGGTTCAGGAACATTAAGTTTGCAGGTGGATAAAAGTAATAGCATTGATTAATATTATAAGTGATACAGTAACCCGCCCCACTAGCGACATGCTTCAATACATGATGGCCGCTGAAGTAGGAGATGATGTTTTTGGCCAGGATCCAACGGTAAATGCTTTGGAGGAAAAAGCTGCAAAGCTATTTGGGAAGGAGGCAGCAGTTTATTGTCCATCCGGTACGATGACCAACCAGATTGCTATCAAGACCCATACCCAGCCATTGGACGAAGTGTTGTGTGATAAGGACTCACACATATACCAGTATGAAGCCGCAGGGTACAGTTTCAATGCCGGTGTGGGAATCAAACTGATCGACGGGAAGTTCGGAAAGATATTACCTGACCAGATTGTTGAATCCATCAATCCGGAATATGACTGGCTTCCCCGTACAACATTGGTGGTGCTTGAAAACTCATGCAATAGAGGTGGGGGAACCTACTATACTATAGATGAGGTTAAGGCCATAAAGAAGGTTTGCGAAAGCCATGGGTTGGCTTTACATTTGGATGGTGCGCGGATTTTTAATGTACTGGTGGAAACCGATGAGACCCCGATTGCCGTTGGATCTTGTTTTGACAGTATTTCTATTTGCTTATCCAAGGGATTGGGAGCTCCCGTGGGTTCTTTGTTGATAGGGGATACAGCATTTATAAAAGAGTCGAGACGATACCGCAAAGTATTTGGCGGAGGAATGCGGCAGGCAGGGTATATGGCTGCTGCAGGTATATATGCCCTGGATCACCATATCCATCGTCTGCGTACTGACAATCAAAGAGCCCGGTATATTGGCAATATTCTACAACATCAATCCTATGTAAAATCGGTAAGACCTGTAATGACCAATATCGTTATTTTTGATGTCGAACCCCCGCTAAACGCTGTTACATTTTTGCAAAAATTACTTGAAAATGAGGTGGTGGCTTCAGCTTTCGGACCTTCTACTGTGCGTTTTGTTTTTCATCTGGATAATGATGACGATGATATTAACCGGCTGGCATCTATTCTTGAAAATATTTACTGATCGGCTTTTCTTCTATTGATTTCGTCCCTGATCTTTGCAGCTTTCTCATAATCTTCCTTTGATAATACTTCATCAAGGAGATTTTGCAGAGCTTGTGTGGAAAGGCTTCCATAATCTTCGGGTTCAGCACCTTTTTTCCTTCTTCTTTTAGGTTTGTCGGATGATTCTTCAAGCACTACCCCAGCTTCTTCCATAATAAAATCATAGGTATATATAGGACATTCAAAGCGTACTGCCATAGCGATAGCATCCGATGTTCGCGAATCAATGCTAACCGTTTTGCCATTCATCAGACATACCAATTGCGCATAAAATATGCCATCCTGAAGATTGTTGATGACAATTTCTTTCAAAAGGATACCAAATGTTTCAAGAGTGTTTTTAAATAAGTCATGGGTTAAAGGCCGGTTGGGAGTCATGTTTTCCATTGCTACAGCTATAGCCTGTGCTTCGAAGCCTCCTATAACAATAGGTAATCGTTTATTGCCAGACACCTCACCGAGGACTACTGCATAATTATGTGATTGTGTAACACTATGGGATAAGGCTACAATTTCCAATTCTATCTTATTCATCCAACTGGGATTTTTTCATTCTATGTTTTCTGAAAAACATTCGGGCAAAAATAAATGTTTTTCCAAACTTCTTTCTTACATAGTTGAAAGATATATATAAAGGTTTAATAATTATAAATGTATCTGCATGAATGTATCTTACCAGATAAATAGAAGAATGTTTTTTTATAATGAAAAACGTTCAGAATATGTTAAAATTTACAATATGCTTTTAAATAAATTTTTAATCTGAATTTTTATTAGATGACTACTGCAATAGAATAAGTGGGTATTCAGAAACTACGTAATTTTATCAGAAATTGAAAATATTCTTACAATCTTATTATTTTTGCAAACTTTAAATCACTACCTGTGTTAAAGGTCAATAATTATTAAAATTTATATAGAATGGCACTTGAATTCACTGATGTTAATTTTGAAGAAACTGCTTTGAAGGAAGGAGTTTCAGTCGTTGACTTTTGGGCTGAATGGTGTGGTCCTTGCCGTCTGGTAGCGCCTATCATAGACCAGTTGTCCAAAGAGTACGAAGGAAAAGCAAGAATAGGAAAAGTCAATGTTGATGATAATCCCAATGTATCCATGAAATATGGAGTGAGATCCATTCCTACCATTTTGATCTTTAAGAATGGTGAGATTGTTGATAAACATGTTGGCACCCTGACTAAGGCCCATCTTGAGCAAAAAATTACGGCTCATCTTTGAGTTGTAAAACCATAGAATAAAAACCCCTGACCTCATCATAAGTCAGGGGTTTTTATTTTTACGACATAAAATACAGATCTGTTGGTATAGAATAAGTTCTGTATAACAGAATGTTGCAGGGAGCGATGAGATGCACCATGTAGTATGATTATCAGTTTTGATTTTTGATTTCAATTAGTTATAACAAATCAAGCCAGGGTATATAACAAAACGCCATGCTGTTGAAAACTAAACGGAGCTATTTTAAAGTTTAAGATGAATAAGTAAGTTTCAATTGCTTGAAAGACTTGCAAAATTACAGGTTGTATTGAATGTCCTCTATATTTGAATTTCCGGTGAGGAATGCAATTGTACATTGAGAAGTTATATAATCATAATTTAGAATAAACAACATGGAATTTTTTGATCAGTTTGATGTAAAAAATCTGGAAAATCTTGATTTAATGGCCCGTCAGGTGGTAGAAGGATTTATTATTGGCTTGCATAAAAGTCCATTTCACGGTTTTTCAGTGGAATTCGCTGAGCACCGTTTGTATAATCAGGGTGAATCCACCCGAAATCTAGACTGGAAAGTGTATGCCAGGACGGATAAAATGTTTGTTAAAAAGTATGAAGAGGAAACCAATTTAAGATGTCAGATAGTGATTGACACCTCCTCTTCCATGTATTTTCCGAAAGGGATCAAAGGGAAAAAACTAAATAAATTGGAGTTTTCTGCTTTGTCTGCTGCCAGTCTGATGAATTTGCTCAGGAAGCAAAGAGATGCATTTGGACTGAGTATGTATGAAGACAGGCTCCACATTCATTCCGACTGTAAATCGAGTAATACGCATTACCGATTATTGCTTACCTATTTGGATCGATTGATCAATGAAGACCGGATTGGTAAAAAAAGTGCTTCAGCAGAAGCGCTGCATCACATTGCTGAAACCATCCATCGCCGGTCTTTGGTTGTTATTTTCAGTGATATGTTTGAAGATACAGATGATCATGAGAATTTGTTTTCGGCTTTACAACACCTCCGTCATGCAAAACATGAAGTGATACTATTCCATGTTACGGATCATAGCTTGGAAAGGGATTTTGAATTCGAAAACAGACCCTGGCTTTTTGAGGATCTCGAAACGGGGGAGCGTATCAAATTACAATCCAATGAAGTAAAGGATTTGTACACTAAAAAAGTGACTGCATATTATCAGGAACTGAAAATGAAATGCATGCAATACAGAATTGATTTTATTGATGCAGATATCAATGCAGGTTTTTACCCAATTCTTCAATCTTACCTGGTCAAAAGAGCCAGAATGCTTAAGTAATGGTCAGATTATCCGAACATTCAACTGTCGCCCCTTCCGGAATCAGAAAACAAGAAGTACAGGAAGAGACTAGATTTATTGCCAGTCGTATTGGTGAATGGGCAGAAATTCTTCATGCTGAGAATAAAAAAAGTGTTTTAGTGATCTTCCAGGGTATGGACTGTAGTGGCAAAGATGGTTCTGCTAAAAATGTTTTTCAAGCTTGCTCCCCCATGCATTGTCATGGCATAGGATTTAAAAAACCTACTGATGAAGAATTTGCCCGTGATTTTCTATGGAGAGTACACAGACATACTCCGCGCAAAGGGATGATCACGGTTTTTAACCGTTCACATTATGAAGATGTACTTATACAGCGCGTGCATCACTGGATTACAGAAGATCAGGTGACCGACAGAATCAATGCCATCAATGCTTTTGAAAAATTGCTGATTCAAGACAACAATACCTCCATCCTTAAATTTTACATGCATATTTCCTATGAAAAGCAGGGAGAAAAGTTACAGGATCGCATTGATAACCCTGAAAACCAATGGAAACACAATGAAGGCGATTGGAGAGAAAGGAAGTATTGGAAGGAATACAGGTTAGCATATGAGGATGTTATAAACCGTTCAGAAGTACCATGGATCATAGCCCCTGCGGACCAGCGATGGTATAGAAACTATTTTATAGCGAAACATGTATTGCAAACCATGGAATCATTGGATATGAAAAAGCCTTTGTTGGGTGATGGATAAAGTAAGAGTTGACAAATGGTTATGGAGTGTCAGAATATTTAAATCAAGGACTAAGGCTTCAGATGCTTGCAAAGAGGGTAGGGTGTCCATAAAAGATAAGCGGGTTAAGCCTTCCCATTGGATAATTGTTGGAGATGAAATCCATATAAAAAAGGAAGGATTTAATTTAGTTTTCAGAGTTGAAAAACTTTTAAAAACGAGAGTCTCTGCTGTATTGGCAGCACCATGTTACACTCACTTGACCCCATCCAGCGAATTGAATAAATTTAAGGAATGGTACATTGGAAAGTCCTCCGGAGAATTCAGAGAAAGAGGTTCAGGTCGCCCGACAAAAAAAGACAGACGTGAAATTTCCAGTTATAAAGATGAATTTTTATTGGATTGGGATGATTAGCTAATGAGTTATCACGACCCTGTTCTGATACGCTGCAAATCCGCTTCTGCAGCAATGTATCCAAAAGCTGCCCAATATCCTGTATTGATAATGTCTTCCAACAGATCCAGATATCTGGCCTTATTTCCTTTAAACAGATAGTGATTCGCCAGCCCGTATCCCATAGTGACTACTTTGAGAGGGTCATGGCTTTGTTGCGAAAGGTCAATAAATTGTTCAGGATCAAGTTCCCCTTTATAGACAAGCAATCGCTTGTGATAGGCATCATTTTCAACAATATTCATGTTAGACTTAATCTTCTTCAATAGATCCAGGGCTTGGTCCTGCTTATCGAGTTTCATCAAGGTCAGATATAACCAATCGGCTGTAGCCACCAAAAGATCGTCATTATTGGAGTAGGTCATACATTTTTCATAGGCATCCAAAGCCTGCTCATATTCAGCCAGTAGATAGTGAGCAAGACCCAAATGGTAAAATATATTGAATTGGAGTGTGGACAGGGGTTGATTAATTTTATTCGGGATGCCGTCAGGTTCAATTTGTAGCCTCCGGCTACTGACCAGTTCAGCCGCTTTTTTAAAATCAAGTAGAGCCATATTAAACCTCCTGGTAGTGATGTATCGATGACCCCGATGCCGGTATAGTTCAGGTGAATTGGGATGCTTTTCAATTCCTTCAGTAAACATGGCTATGGCTTCATTGTGGTAATCTTTATAAGCCATTCGTCTGCCATACCATATGATGTTATCCATGTCGTTGCTGTCATCAAAGTATTTTCCCTGGGCATCAAAAAGAAGGGAATCTTTCCTTCGTTCAGAAGCCGGGTCGCCATCTTTTCTGTAAAGTGGCTCTCCTAACAAAGAATAGGCTATGGGTGGGGTTCCTTCATATCGTTTTACATTCAGTGGAAGCTCCTCAGAAACGGGCTGTTGGGAGACGGGTTGATCTTTACATCCATACAGGAAAAATACAGGCAGAATAATCCACCACAGATGATGACTGTTCATGGGTACTATCATTATATATACAAATATAATAGGATTGGTTGGAACTTTCTACAATCCGTATCAATGAATCCTTTATAGGATGGAAAAAAAAGTTATGATTATATTCAAATTATGTAATAGCCTTAAAGGTCAGGACATTACAGTTTGTCATCTTTATCTTTTACCAGGTAAAATACCATATCGAAAACCCGCATCCGCCCACTAAGAATCAAAGAATCCCCTGAAAGTTGATTGATTTTGAATTGAAAGTTAAAATCACCATAGGATTCTAATGTTTGTTCTTTAATTGCAAATGGGGAATGGGTAGTATCCCCCAGAATATTGGTGACCAATGTATCCGATTCCAGAAAAGTCATGAAACCGTCTTTTAATGTGGTAGTGGGTTTTTGATTACGGGTCGCATCATAAATCTGCCATCTTCCCATTAATTGAGTACGGATGTCTTCTTCTTTGCGGTCACCTTTACATCCGTAAAGAAAACACAATAGGAAGGTTATAATCAAAGAATATTTCAACTTCATTGGAATTATATTATTACATCAGGTAATAAATACAGTTCAAATATTTAATAATTACTCGCATTTTAAATACGAATAAAACTGCTCAGCTTTAATATGTTCTCCAAAATCTCAACTATAGTTTATTTGATTTATTGTAATTGTCATACTTTTTCTTATTGCCTTTTCCGAATCATTACTTTACAGAAATACAAATTGTGAAAATGAAAAATCTAAAAGCTGCCTGATGGAATTCAGATCATGAAATAAAAGCATATTTTACGCATCCAAACCATTTCTTTTTTCACCTGTTGCTTTCCCAAAGATATAAAATCATTTATGATTATTAGATTCAAAACTTCATCTTCCATAATCGGGGATAAACCCAATGAAGAATATCATATACCAGAATAATCAACTTCCTTTTCGAGGCATTCTTCAAGAAAACGATGGATCTGAAAGGTTTGATCTTTTGCAAGACGGTTACCGACCCGTGCAGCTACATAAAGCAATATAATCAAGAAAATTAATATTGGAAAAATCAATAATATGCCGGCATCCATACCCAGGCTGTACTGTGAAGTGCCGATGATAAATACAAAAAAAGCCAACAAACCTAAAAGTGAATATAAAAAAACAAAAACAGTCCAGAGATTGGGATTGGGGCCATAAATGCCCCGGATCTCGAGGTTTCCTTCCTCATCTACTTCAAAATTCAAATGACAATAGGGCGACCATATTTTTTGCAATTCATTTCTTACGGTTATGGTCAGATGTGTGTCGATACCACTCATGACCAGTGATTCATGTCCATCGATACATGCGCTCAGCTTTGCCCGGAGTATTGAAGGTTTTTCAACAGACTTCCAAATGAAACGAGGTCTTAATCCTGCAATTGCCATATGTAAATGATTTAATAGATGGATCGAGAATCATATTTAAAGATATCTGATGAATTTAAAAAAAATCAAATATTCAACATTATTTTTAGTGATTTGTATTCCATTTGAATAAATGGTTAGCATTCCTGAAATCACAATCGAAAAATTGAAGACAAGATGAGCAAGAAAAAAGCGGTATTTATCACAGGGATATCCTCTGGAATCGGATATGATGCTACTCGCATGCTGTTGGAGAATGGATATCAGGTCATAGGTACAGTAAGAAAGGCAGAAGACAGAGATCGACTATTGCAACAGTTTGCCAGCGATCTCTATGTCCTGTTGATGGATGTCACCGATGACGAAAAAATCAAAGCCTTACCCGAAGAAGTCAGCCGGATTTTGAATGGAAGACCATTGACAGGATTGGTTAATAATGCGGGACTGGCAATACCCGGGCCTATGAGATACCTTGCCGATGAAGACTTTGCCTATCAGATGGAAGTGAACGTGATGGCCGTTAGAAAAGTGACCAATGCTTTACTCCCTTTTTTGGGAATGGACTCAGCATTTTCAAACCATGCAGGGAAAATCATTAATATCAGCTCTATTTCCGGATTATTCAATTCACCTTTCAATGGTGCATATTGTATTTCAAAGCACGCTTTAGAATCTATGAATGAAGTGTACAGGCGTGAACTTTTGCCATTTGGAATCGAGGTAATCTCCATTCAGCCGGGGCCTATAAAAACAACCATATGGAAAAAGAATCTGGGAATAATGGGCAAATATAAAGATACTGAATATGGTCATATGGTGGGAAAGGCGGATCGAATGATTGAAAATTCAGAAAAAAATGCACTCCCCGTTGAGGTGATCTCAGCACTGATATTGAAAATTCTCCAAACCAGAAAACCCAAAACTCAATATCTCGTCCATAAAAATAGTTTTATGTTTAAGCTTATTACACGTTTTGTACCTGATCGCTGGGTTGATCGTATGATTTGGAAAAAACTGGAGGGCGGGGATTCTTATCGACCGGTTTAAGACAAAAAAGTGGCCGCAACCATGACCACCTCCTGATCATGAATTCATATATTAGCCATGAACCTGCAAATGTACCAAAGATCATGAGTAAGGCTGACAATCCTTTAGTGTGTTGGATGCGTAACCGGAGCAGATTAAATGGGATGAGTATGAATGCAAATTGAAGGTCAACCAGAAGAGTATTTCAGACTCCTTAATAAAAATACCGGTAACTCCAATTGTCCGGCTTATTATAGATTATGTCCCGAACCAAAAACTGACCGATTCCGACTAAGGTCAGGATGATTGTAATTAAAAATAGTTCTTTTCCGGTGTTCCAGCCGTTGCCGTCATTAAATCGGTTGCATATTATGAAGGAAAGTATGATTATTAATACTGCGGTCACAGAATGAATAATACAGATCCAGAAGAAAGCCATCCGGTGTTCTTCTGGATTGACTTGAAAAGGTTGAAAGAAATAATGACCATATATTCATCGTAGGATGATAGAAGTTTTACCAAATGTACACTTACATGACTGAATATGGTAAATCGGAGTTTCATTTTGAGTAAATTTTGTGAATAGTGGGTAGGAAAAATAGTAATACTTATGTGATTAAATCAACCCAGCCCCAGGTCATAATTGAAATTAGATAGTTATTTCATAGCTACTATCTGCGTAAGTTGCTCTGTATCAATAGAAATGAATAGAAGCGTGAGTAATGGAAGTTTGTAATTCATAATTATATATTATTTATAATTAAATTATAAGTACATTTACAAAGTATATTAAACAAAGGGAGAATTATAAAACGTTATTTCGGTCTTATATAGACAAAACCAAAACTTTGGATCTTTCATATTTTTTTCTTTTTAAGAGAAAATAAAAGTAGATGGAGTCAGATTTTCTATGCAGGTAATAACACAATGACATAACTGAACAAACAACTATGAAAAAGTTTATTTTCTACATTCTGATAGGAATAGCCTTGATTTTCGTCATACAAGCTTGTAAGACCTATTATTTCCGTTCCAATTATAAAGAAGCGAATAGTTTAATACACGAAACGAATAACTTAAGGACCAAACCATTTTTGAAAGCCCATCTTAAAAATGGGGATGTTTGTATACTGACTGACAATTGGAGTGTAGACACTAATTTAAATATCGTTATTGGTTACGGAACACAATATGATTTTAACAGGAAGCAAACATTTGAAGGATCAATCAGAATCCCGTTTGACAGCGTTGCAATATTTGAAACTAATGTAAAAATCCAAAATCCAGAATCTGGCAGAATTACAGCTTTAAGTATCATGACTGGTCTGGATATTGTTTTAGGGGTAATTTGTCTTGCAAATCCAAAGGCATGTTTCGGTTCTTGTCCAACCTTTTATATTCACGAAAATGACAATTTTCATTATGCAGATGCGGAAGGATTTACTAATGCCATTTCCCCCTCTCTGGAATATGATGACATTGATTCGCTTAATAACCATAGAATTACAAATAATGTTTTTTCAATCACCATGAAGAATGAAGCATTAGAAACACATTGTGTTAAAATTGTCAAAATTCTTGCTTATCCCCTCGAACAAGGAGAAAGGGTATACCAATCGCCAACCGATCACTTTTACCTCTGTGAAAACACTCATTCTTTGTCATTGGCACAAGCAGAGGATGGAAATATAACATCATTATTAAAGAATCAAGACCGGCAAGAAAGATTTTCTTTCTCAGATGAAATCAATTTAAGTAGCAAAGAAGAAATTTATTTAACCTATGACAATGTTAAAAAAACTGAGGACTTCGGACTCATTTTACATTTCCGTCAAACACTTTTGACGACATATCTTTTTTATAGCGCAATGGGATATATGGGTGATGAAGTCAGTGATATTTTTGCAATTCTTGAAAATCATGGAGATGTCAGAAATAAATTTGATGGAAGTACTAAAGAATTAGGTGGAATCGAAGTATACATTTGGAATGATCACAAACAAAACTGGGTGTATCAAGATGAATTTTTTGAAACAGGCCCCATTGCTATTAACAGACAATTTATTCCTTTAAAATATTCACCATCCTCTTCTACAGTCAAAATAAAACTTGTTTTAAATAAAGGTCTGTGGCGTATTGATTATGCTGCGCTAACAAATATTAAAAATCAAGTTACTCCAATTGAAATTTTACCCTTAACCACATACAATAAAGGAAAGTTGGACAATAAAGCAATGAGTGAGATCAATTCTCCTGGAAAATATTTACTTTCTTTGCCCGGCAGCGAGTATAAATTCAATTTTGAACTCCCAAATGCAAATTCCGAGTATGAATTTTTTCTTTATTCCAAAGGGTATTATTTGGAATGGATGCGAGAGGATTGGATTCAGGAAAAAAATTTAAAAAAACTTAGGCAAATGGTAGAAGATCCAAAGAATTATCTTCGGGAAGAGGCGAAAAGCTACAAGCAATATGAAACAATAATGGAACAGGAATTTTGGAATTCAAAGATTGACACTAAAATTTTCTCATACCATGAAAACTAAAATCGTCTTTTTTGGCCTAATTGCATTTTTTTTTATTAGCTGTAAATCAGCACGATTTTTACCGTCCTATAAAAATATTGACATAAATGAATATGGATCATTCATTAAAGTAACCCAAAAGAAGGGAACTATTATAAAAGGCGAATTAATAGCCATTAATAGTGAAGAAATGCTCATTTTGACAGAGGATACAAAAGAATGTTTGACACTGGCTATCAGTGAAGTAAATAAATTTAAACTTAGGTATGCTCAACCAAAAAATTACGGTTGGTCTGTTCCGGCTTTTATTATTCTTCCATTTATTCATGGAGCTTACTCAGCGATAACAATACCAGTCCATCTTATAGTTACTATTTCTGTCACAGTAGCAGGGGATAATGCTTTTGTTTACAATGATAAGAATATGACTTACGAAAAATTAAGGATGTTTACAAGATTTCCACAAGGTGTTCCTCCGAATATTGACTTGTCAAGCTTAAAATAAACGCTGCTGATACCAAAATTGTGCTAAAAAACCGTGGCTGAGAGAATACAATCTTTCTTTTAATTTAAATTATTTATATTCATGTTTAAGGAAATGGGTGAATAAAGCGCAATATTAATGAATGGAATAGGTGATGAAATCAAAACTTAAAGAAATAAAACCCTACTCATTTTCTATTTGATTGTTTTTAAAACTGAAAAATTTCCAATCGATAAAAGTGCCAAAGAATAGATAGGAACACAAAATGAATTTATAAAGATGAAGACATCAGCAAACAACTTTCCGTTATCAAGAGTTTGATCTCTTGTGGGGTTCCAATCAATCTTAAAAATATCCTCTAAGTTTGCAGTTTTGCAGAAAAATAATTGTCTAAAAACAAATTGCAAAAACATAGATCGATTCAACTGGAGCCAAATCGCTACCATTAGTACATCCATTAAAAAGTAAGATTATAAAACACTCAATTATGCAAAAAGCAATTTTACTTTTTTGGGCAATATTATTTATTTATAAATTATCAGCAGAAAATAAATTGGAGAATTACAATGATAGTTTGGATTATAAATTAATCACAAACGAATTTAATTCTCCAATACCTCTTATGAAACCAGAATTTTGGGTGGTCAATTTTGGGACTGCATCTACATTGGCGCATAAAAAATTTGGTTTCGCTGCGGGAATGGGTGGACAAATGGTATTTCTTGGTGACCCAAGAAAAACAAGTGCTTTTTTCACCATTCCTCATGCGGGTTTTAGGTATGGCCTTGCAAAAAAGCTGGATATAGGTTTGCGACTTGCTCCAATTCCTCTTCCTTTTGCAACAGTCGGGCCTGGATTTGGTGTGAATTTGGACGCAAAATATTTATTGACAAAACATGGAAGTAAAGTAGACTTCTCCATTGTCTTGGGCTTTGGTGGTGCACATGTTCTGATTGAAGAAGTATCAAGATTGGCGTATAGTCCAAATGTTGCCTTACTAAATTCTTACAGGTTGAATGAGACTACTTCATTTACAATAATGGGCAGATATGTCAATCTCGCCATAACAACGGCCCCTGAAGGGGCAAAATCAAATTTTGTAAATATTTCGGGTATGTCTTTTGGTTTGAAAAAAGATATCCGGCCCAATGTAGCCATCTTACCTGAAATCGGTGCATATTGGTATCAGGGACAAATTATTGGAGTTCCAAAGAACGGATTGGGATTCCAATATGGTGTAATGATAGCAACGAGTTTCTGAGTAAATGTTATTTGATTTTTTTAAAACATGCCACTTTCGAAAGGTTCAGGTGGTCGATCATTGTTAAACTATTCAATTCTCCTGTTAATCTCCTGCAAAAGTTTTCATAATTTGTGTTTTTTACATAATTTTTTAATGGAAGTAACACCGGTATAACTTCATTTACAGACAAATGGCAACAAACGAATTTAAAGTAACCATCCATATGGTATCCAGTCTTGACGGTATGATTGCCAGCAATGATAATAGTGTTTCATGGTTTGAAACTTCCCATTATTACGATAAAGGTGTAATTAGTGAAGACCCGGAAGAATTTCTAAAAGCGATAGATTGCTATATAATGGGTTCAAAGACATATGAACTTGCTATGGATCTATCAAAAGAATATGGTTGGGCTTATGGTGATAAACCTATTATCGTATTAACAAATCGTAAACTGCATACAGACAAGCAGAATATTGAATTTTACTCAGGCGACTTATTCCTATTGGTAAATGAGCGACTGCGAACTACATATAAAAGTGTTTGGGTAGTTGGCGGCTCTATGATATCCAATGAATTTATTCGACTAAAATTGGCAGATGAAATTCACCTCAGCATTCTACCACTTATTTTGAGTGACGGGCTGCCCTTCTTCAAGCGCATGGATCAGGAACAAAAATTACAACTGAAAGATGCAAAAGCATATAATAACGGGATGGTGGAATTATCCTATGAGATAATTAAGTAATACAACAGAGAAGCACTTCGTCTCTTTAGTTATTTTGATCAATTTTCATTGAAAAGTTTTTTATTAATTGTGGTATTCAGTACTTCGGATTTTGTGTCAAACTTTAGAGCCAAGATGATACATTTGAAATCCAAATCGAATCATTTTTCATTGTTATTATACAATTAATTGATCATTTCACAATCTAATCATATAGAATTGCTCGTATGCAACTGTCCGGTCAATGTCCGAAAACGGACAATCTTTTGATAAAATAGGGCCTGATTATCAGCACATTGCATGTTGGCACGATATTTATACTACATTTAGGAATCAATTATTTTTGTAAAAGATGAAAAAATATCAATTAGGTGAATTTGAAGAGATCGTAATGCTTACGGTGGGTATATTGTATAATGATGCTTATGGCGTATCCATCAAAAAAGAAATTGAATCCCGGTTAAAGCGAGGGGTAAGCGTAGGAGCGCTGCAAACAGCATTGAAACGACTGGAGGCTAAAGGATACCTGGTATCACGACAAGGAGAAGGCACAGAAGAAAGGGCGGGACGACCAAAAAAATATTTTACAATTACAACTTATGGCAGAGAAGCATTGGAATATGCCAGAAACACAAGGGAACAGTTATGGAATGCCATTCCAAAAGTGGCGTTGAAGCCAAAAATTGTAATAAACTAATTCCGCAGCGGACTGAAAATGACGATATAAATAACTATCCGCACTATCCTTAAACTAAATAATAGCTGAAACTTAAATAAAGTGAAATTCCTCCCCCCCCAACTCCCACTTCGCTTCTTCCGTTGGTTTTGCCATCCGGACTTAAGGGATAGTATTGAAGGTGATTTACTGGAATTATATGGAGAAAGTGTAGAGGAGATTGGAAAAAGAAAAGCCGACTGGAAGTTTGCAATGGATGTTTTGCTGCTCTTCCGGCCGGGGATCATTAAACCAATAGAAGGATATCAACAATTAAACACTTACAGTATGTATAAAAGCTATTTTAAAATAGGTTGGAGGAATCTTGTAAAGAATAAAGGTTATTCGCTCATCAATATTGGCGGACTGGCTTTAGGCATGGCAGTGGCCATCCTGATTGGCTTGTGGGTGTATGACGAACTTTCTTATAATAAAAACTTTGAACATTATGATAGCATTGCACGGGTGATGCAAAACCAGACTTTTGATGGGGAAGTGGTGACCTGGCAACGCCAGGCGATGCAACTGGCTCCGGAACTTAGAAATAATTACGGAAGCAGTTTCAAGCATATAGTACTTTCTTCGTCAACAAGATACCCGATACTGACCTTTGGTGAAAAGGTGTTTACAAAGTCCGGGAATTTTATGGAGGCCGGCGCTCCCGAAATGTTAGCGCTGACCATGCTTAAAGGTAGCCGCGATGGATTAAGAGATCCGCACAACATCCTGCTTTCAGAGTCGGCCTCAAAATCCTTTTTTGGAGAATCCGATCCTATGGATGAAATCTTAAGGATAGATAATAGAATGGAAGTGAAAGTAACGGGAGTTTATGAAGATCTGCCTCATAATTCTTCGTTTAATGACCTTCACTTCATTGCACCTTGGGATTTAATGGTCAAAAACGAAAACCTGGAAGAAAGGGTAGGTTGGGGCAACAGTTGGTTTCAGACATTTGTACAGGTTGCTGACAACGTGGACATGGATAGGGTTTCCTTGGCCATAAAAGATGTCAAAAAACTTAATGTGAGTGATGAAGAGGGCAAAAGATTTAACCCTGAGCTATTTCTCCATCCGATGGCGAAATGGCACCTGTACTCAGATTTTAAGAATGGCGTTAATGTAGGGGGAAGAATCACATTTGTCTGGTTGTTTGGTGTCATTGGTGTTTTTGTTTTGTTGCTGGCCTGCATCAACTTTATGAATCTGAGTACAGCACGCTCTGAAAAGCGCGCTAAAGAAGTGGGGATCCGTAAAGTGGTAGGTTCTGCCAGAGTCCAGATTATCAGTCAGTTTTTTAGTGAATCCTTTATGGTGGCCGCCCTGGCTTTTGTCCTATCGATCCTCCTGGTCCAACTTGCACTGCCCCGGTTTAATGAAGTAACGGATAAACAAATCACTGGTTTGTGGACATCCCCATTGTTTTGGTCGGCAGGAATTGGGTTTACATTTTTTACAGGATTAGTTGCAGGAAGTTATCCTGCCTTCTATTTATCTGCTTTCAGACCTATCAAAGTGCTGAAAGGCATTTTCCGTGTGGGGCGTTTCGCTTCGATACCACGTAAAGTCCTGGTAGTGGTGCAATTTACTGTTTCGATAACACTGATCATTGGAACCATTATTGTTTTCGAGCAAATTCAACATGTCAAAAACCGACCGGTAGGATACGATCGGAATGGCCTTGTCTTTATTCCTATGAAGACCGGGGAAATGCGTGATCATTTTGAGGCCTTTAGGAATGACTTACTAGCCTCAGGCGTCATTGTGGAAGCGGCTTTATCAGAAAGTACCATCGTCAACACAGGCGTAACCAACAGTGGATTTGAATGGAGCGGAAAAGATCCAACGATGCAGGACGAAATAGTGACGGGGGGTGTCAATCATGAATTTGGAATAACAGTGGGTTGGAAAATCAAAGAAGGCCGGGATTTTTCCAGGGACTTTGCTACCGACTCGCAGGGCTTTATCCTCAATGAGACCGCAGTAAAATATATGGGGCTTGAAAATCCAATAGGTGAGACGGTCAGAGCATTTGGCGGAACCTATACCATCATAGGTGTTGTAGAAGATATCGTGACGCAATCAATGTATCAACCAGTAAGACAGACGATTTTTTACATTGATTTATTTAACCGGGCCAGATTTATCAACATTAAGATAGATCCGCAAGTGAGTGCCGGTAAAGCAGTAGCCGAAATAGAATCGGTTTTCATAAAACATCATCCTGCCATTCCCTTTGAATATCAATTTGCCGATGAAGAGTTTGCTGCCAAATTTTCGAACGAAGAACGCATCGGTATGCTGGCTGGCTTCTTTGCCATACTTGCGATTTTTATCAGTTGCATGGGATTGTTTGGACTGGCAGCATTTACGGCTGAGCAGCGCACCAAGGAAATCGGCATACGAAAAGTGTTAGGGGCTTCCGTTGCCCACCTGTGGCAAATGCAATCCAAAGACTTTGTGGTACTGATTTTCATTTCGTGCGTGATTGCAATCCCCATTGCGTTCTCTTTTATGAACAAGTGGCTGCTTCAGTATGAATACCGCACCGCTATTTCATGGAGCATTTTTGTGGCAGCAGGTTCCGGTGCATTGCTCATTACGCTCCTCACCGTGAGTTTCCAGGCCATTAAAGCAGCGATGATGAACCCAGTGAAGAGTTTGAGAAGTGAATAAACAAGTGAGTTGTGGGCAATGCCGTTGGATAAAAAAATCATCTAATAAAGTTGAGATTGAAAATGAGTAAAAGAAAAATATTTAGGAGTGTTTGGTTTAGTTTAGTTGGAATACTTTTTATATGGAATTGGTGGACATTCCAATCAAGAAACTTACCCGAGGACACCTTTGAGAGTAATTCAAAAGTTATTGTAAGTCAAGACGGAGACAAGATTACTTTCAGTCCTTTCAATACTGAAAAGAAATTTGAGGTGATATTTTTTCAAGGCGGCATGACTGACCCAAAAGCATATGCCCCTTTATGTAGACGAATAGCCGAGAATGGTTATTCGTGTCACTTAATAAAAATGGATTGGAGATTACCTCAATATGATTACAAAAAGATATCTAAACTGTTCGACATAAACTCAGGAAAATACATAATCGGTGGACATTCCCAGGGTGGAAAAATGGCTTCACAATTTGTTTATGAAAATCAGAACCAAATGAAAGGATTATTTCTACTTGGGACATCTCATCCAAGAGACGTTGACTTATCAAATCTTACAATACCAACTATTAAGTTGTATGCAGAGAATGATGGACTTACGAGCATTGGAGAAGTAATGAAAAACAAAAGTAAACTACCCAATGATTCAAAATTGACGATAATTAAGGGTGGAAATCACTCACAATTCGGGTACTTAGGACAACTATTTCTTGATGACAAAGCTCAAATTTCATTAGAAGAACAACAGCAAGAGACACTGGAACAATTGATATTATTCTTTAATGATATAAATGACGGTAGAAAAACAGTTAGTAACTAACAGCACAGACCACAACACCGTTTTTAATCTGAAAAAAGTGAAACCAAGAAAACACAACCCTCCCAATCTCCCCCTCCGCTTCTTCCGCTGGTTTTGCCATCGAGAGCTGAGCGATGCCATTGAAGGCGACCTGATGGAGTTGTATGGAGAAAGGGTAGAGGAGATCGGGAAAAGAAAGGCCGACTGGAAGTTTGCAATGGATGTATTGCTGCTTTTCCGGCCGGGAATCATTAAACCAATAGAAGGATATCAACAATTAAACACTTACAGTATGTATAAAAGCTATTTTAAAATCGGCTGGAGGAACTTGCTCCGAAACAAGGGATATTCCTTGATCAACGTTGCTGGATTAGCCATCGGTATGGCAGTAACCATGTTGATCGGCATGTGGGTCATGGATGAGTTTTCCTTTAACAAAAACCATCAGATTCATGACCGCATTGCGCAAGTGTATCAACACCAAACATTTAATAATCAGGTGTCGACCCGACCTGAGGTACCCATGCCCTTGGCACTGGAGTTAAGATCTACTTTCAAAGATGATTTTGCTCAGGTGGTCAGGGTGGGTTGGAATGTAAGTCATATTCTTTCCCAGGAGGACAACAAATTCAATCGGTTAGGAACTTTTATGGATCCGGAGGCCTTGGATCTCTTTTCATTCAAAATGATCAGGGGAGACAGAGAAAGCTTAAACGACCCATCATCGATTATCCTTTCAGAATCAACGGCTATCGCACTTTTTGGCAATGCCAATCCCATCAATCAAATGTTGAGAATAGATAATATGATGGATGTGAATGTGACTGGGGTATTTGAGGAGTTCCCGTCCAACTCAAAATTTCATCAATTGCAGTTTATCGCCCCATGGGAGCTGATGCTTTCTGAATTCGACTGGGTGAAAAAAGAAGAAAACAATTGGAACAGCAGCCATCTCCTCTTTGTCGGAATCAAGCCAGAGAATTCCTTTGAATCAGTTTCTGCAAAAATTGAAAATCTGAAAGCCTTAAACATAAGCCCTGAGCAAGCCGCCCAGGAAAATCCAAGGTTTTTCCTACATCCCATGAAAAAGTGGCACCTCTATTCCGAATGGAAAGACGGGACACCTTCAGGAGGCAGGATTCAATTTGTTTGGTTGTTTGGCACCATTGGCATGTTTGTATTACTGTTGGCTTGCATCAATTTCATGAACCTGAGTACTGCACAGTCAGAAAGGCGCGCCAAAGAAGTGGGCATCCGAAAAACTGGCGGTTCGGGCAAGTCCCAGTTGGTCAACCAATTTCTAAGTGAATCTTTCCTGGTTGTTGTAGTTTCATTCCTGACTGCTCTTGTGTTGGTCAACATTGCGCTCCCTTGGTTCAACCAACTTGCAGAAAAGGAGATGGTTCCATTGTGGTTCAATCTTGACTTTTGGCTCGTTTGTTTGGCTTTTATCTTTTTCACAGCTTTGTTGGCAGGAAGTTATCCAGCACTTTACCTCTCCTCCATCAAGCCGCTGAAGGCACTCAAAGGGGTTTTTAAAGCTGGCCGTTCCGCTTCATTGCCCCGCAAGGTTCTGGTCATCCTTCAATTCAGCGTCTCCATCATACTGATTGCAGGTACGGTCATCGTGTGGAAACAAATCCAATTTGTGAAAGACAGACCGATGGGATACAGTTCTGAGGGCGTAATCATGATCCGAAAAACCTCACCCGAGTTTTATGGAAAATATAATGTG
>JRYF01000878.1_pt1 | contig 22261 bp, 19 predicted proteins | sample 235331 | NCBI WGS metagenome assembly JRYF01 (sample SAMN03074217, study PRJNA261475) | activated sludge metagenome | biome: Wastewater Treatment Plant; feature: Wastewater; material: Activated sludge; isolation source: activated biomass of a wastewater treatment plant treating hydrocarbon... ...
AAAAATTTTATTTCAAAATCTTCTCTCTCTCCAAAAATTCTTCTCCCGTACCTGGTGCATGGTTTTATCATTGACTTTTTGGAGTGGACCCTTTGGTGAAAAGAGCGAGAAATTATATTTTAACAACCCTGCACACCGCCACCCTGCCTGTAAGCGAAGTGAAACGCAGCATGTAAATACCAGCCGGCAAGTTGGCACCATCCAAATAGAACTCATGACCGCCGGCAGCGAGGGGCGAATCGGTAAAAAAGGCCCGGACAAGCCTGCCACTCATGTCATGCAGTGACAGGGTCGAAGACATATTTTCAGGCAGTTGTAGCTTCACCTGCATTTTTTCACCAAAAGGATTGGGCAAACAAAAAAGCTGCAAATCTGGGGCGTTGGCGGCAGGTTGCTCATCTTCGGCATCCTTCAGGAAAATGGGGGCGCCTGTCAAAGGAACCCTGTTGGCGGGCACAGTTGTCGTGATAGCAACGGACGAAAAATCCCATTCCCTCCTCAGCATGGTGCCAAGGCCCAGCGCAACGGGAAAGCTGTAATTGGTCATGGCATGTTCCGAGCGGTCGGTGGAGGTGGCGGCCCAAAGCACGTAGGTGTAGCGGCCATCCTCACCGACAAATGCACCTCCCCGCACATCGTGGGGCAATTGCAACAAGGCCGTCCGGTGCGGATCGTGTGTTTTGCCTTCCAGCAAGGTGGAAACCGTTCGGCAAGCGATGCCTGCCGGGTGGATTTTCTGCCGATATTGCGGCACACTGTCCAGCCTGGCGTACAGCCCCATCAAGTCAAATTCACTGCGTGCATCGGCCCTGTTCCTGATGTCTCCAAGTTGGTAGATGTGGAACTGGTGAATGTCGTTCATTTTGCAAGCGACAGCAGCTTTGATCAAATAATTGCACTGGGCCTCGCCAGAGCCGATGTACTCGCCGAAGGGTATGCGCGGGATGTTGCTTTCAGTGATGATCCAATGTTTTTTGGGAAAAGTCACACCGTTGTAGCCGTGTTTTTCGAGCACGGCAAGCAGGTCGTCCCGGCGCTTGAGCAATCCCTCCACGCAGCGGTCGGAATGTCGGAAGTATTTGAAGCCCATGATGTGGTTGCTCCATTCCCGCAGAGAGTTGTCAATGTGGGGATAAGAATGAAAGCTCAGCACGTCGAACCAAGCGCCCCCTTTGTGGGGGTAGAGGCTGTCGGTAGTGCCGCCGTTCGGGTTGTCGGTATTGCGCAGCACCGCATCGAGGAAACTGGGATAGCCAATGCCGCCAATGGCCACATAACTTTCGGGCGAGAGGGATTTAATCACCTCATAACCAATGCGCAACATGCGGACGTAGTGCTGCACGGGCGCATGGAGGGCATAGTGGCAAGGGTCGGGATCGTATTCCCACCAGTTGCCTGGATCGCCAGGCGGGAGGGACGATCCGCCCACAAAGTCGAAGTCGGGTTCGTTCCATATTTCCCAGAACTTGACCTGATGGCGATAACGGCTGACCATATTATATAGGTATAGCGCAAAATAATTGGTATCGTTGACGGGTGTGCCGTTTTCACCATCGTCCCAGATGGGGGCATAGAGATTGGCAAAAAGGCGGGAGGGCTGCTCAGGGCAGTGGCGGGCAGTGTCTTTATGTTGCGGAGCCGGGTATCCCACAAAGACGACATTTTCCGTTAAGCCAAGTTTTTCATAATGGCCAAAAACATCGGTGCGTATGTCGTAGCCCCAATAGTCGAGGAACCATTCCGGCAGCGTCACGCGAAGGGCACTCGCCCCGATCCCGGTCACGCCGAGGTTGGGATTGCCTGCGGCAATGTTGGCCAATTGATCATCTGTCCAAAAATAGTAGGCACCGAGGTTCACGCCCAATCGGAAATGACCGCTGTAAGGGGGAACGGTATCGTTGGCAGTTGGGCCGTTTTGGGAATGAGCAAGGGCGGTGGCAAGCAGCAAACCCATCGCCAGCCAGAAGGAGCGGGCAGTGTTCATGGCATTTGTTTTCAGCAGTTGTTTAAAAACGATGCCTAAAGGTAAAGCTATGTGGACGAAAAATCCGCATGGTGGGGCATTTTATCCGTCTTTCCGAAACTGCCAATTTTTATTTGGTTTCCTGAAAAACTTAAACTCCGGGGTTGGTAAACTACCCTGAACGTTTATCTTTGCGCCGATTTTCGGAGGGGGTATCTTCAACCTACTGGAAATTGCTTACCAGATAAAAAATTTTACTTACCCAACATGAAAAATACCGGCAAAATCAAGCAGATCATCGGTGCAGTCGTGGACGTGAGCTTTGCAGAAGGCAACAAACTTCCAGAAATCCTGAACGCACTCGAAGTGAGCCGCCCGAATGGCGAGAAACTCGTACTGGAAGTGCAGCAACACCTCGGTGAGGACAGTGTCCGCACCATAGCCATGGACTCCACCGACGGCTTGACCAGGGGCATGGCCGTCACGGATACGGAACAACCCATCGCCATGCCTGTCGGGGAAGCCATCAAGGGCCGCCTGTTCAATGTGGTGGGCGATGCCATTGACGGCATTGGCCCCGTTTCCCGCGAAAAAACGTACCCCATCCACCGCAAACCCCCGACTTACGAGGAACTTTCTGTTGAAAAGGAAGTGCTTTACACCGGTATCAAGGTGATTGACCTCATCGAACCTTATATGAAGGGCGGCAAAATCGGTCTCTTCGGTGGTGCCGGCGTGGGCAAAACGGTGATCATCATGGAGTTGATCAACAACATCGCCAAGGCTTACGAAGGTATTTCCGTTTTCGCAGGCGTGGGCGAACGCACCCGCGAGGGCAATGACCTGCTGCGCGAGATGATCGAATCCGGTGTTATCAAATACGGTGAGGAATTTAAGCACAGCATGGAAGAAGGCGGATGGGACCTCAGCAAAGTGGACAGAACCGCCCTCAAATCTTCCCAGGCCACCCTCGTGTTCGGCCAGATGAACGAACCGCCCGGCGCACGTGCACGCGTGGCCCTCTCCGGCCTCACCGTTGCCGAATATTACCGCGACGGCGATATCAACGACCCGACCGGCGGCCGCGACATCCTTTTCTTTATTGACAACATCTTCCGTTTCACCCAAGCAGGCTCCGAAGTGTCTGCTTTGCTGGGCCGTATGCCATCGGCGGTGGGTTATCAACCGACCCTGGCCACCGAGATGGGCCTCATGCAGGAGCGCATCACCTCCACCAAGCGGGGTTCCATTACTTCCGTGCAGGCCGTCTATGTGCCGGCGGATGACTTGACAGACCCAGCACCGGCAACCACGTTTGCTCACCTCGATGCCACGACAGTGTTGAGCCGTAAAATTGCTGCACTTGGGATTTATCCCGCCGTGGACCCGCTCGATTCCACGAGCCGCATCCTCGACCCTGCCATCATCGGCGACGAACACTACAACTGTGCCCAGCGCGTGAAAGGTATCCTCCAGCGCTACAATGAGTTGCTCGACATCATCGCCATCCTCGGTATGGAGGAACTATCGGAGGAAGACAAACTCGTCGTACACCGTGCCCGCCGTGTACAGCGCTTCCTGTCACAGCCTTTCCACGTGGCAGAACAGTTCACCGGCACGCCCGGCGTACTTGTGCCCATCGAAGAAACAATTCGCGGTTTCAATATGATCATGGACGGCGAGGTGGACGCTTACCCTGAAGCAGCCTTCATGCTGAAAGGTAACATTGACGAAGTAATCGAAGCCGGCAAGAAGATGTTGGCTGAAGCCAAGTAATAACAACGGTTTAAGTGGGTTGAGATGGGGTTGAGATGGTTGAGCGTTCAACCATGTCAACCTTCTCAACCAGAAAACAAGTGCATTTTACTTCGAACACGATCTTAGGAACAGTAAAAAATAAATTTACTTTTTGATGCCTTAAAAGCACAGGAAATAAAGGTCTTTTAAAAGAATAAAATTGCATTTTATTCTTTTGGTGTTCCTTAAACTGACTGTACAAGGTCAATTTTCGATAGCAATTTGCACAGCAAATTTTACATCACGGGTGGCGGCCCAATATTCAACTGGTATTGGGCCGCCACTCTTCCATCTCAATATTTCACAATGAATATCTCCATTTTAACGCCCGACAAAGAAGTTTTTCAAGGCTCGGTCGTATCGGTAAAAGTGCCGGGCACGATGGGCGAGTTCCAAGTATTGAAAAACCATGCTCCCATCGTTTCGTCCCTCGAAAAAGGCACGGTGACGTTGGTGACGAGCGGAGGCCAATACAAATTTTTCGACGAGGAGAGCGGAGCTATCAAAGAAGGCTCCGAATCAGGCAAGACCATACATTTCAACATCGGCGGTGGCTTCATCGAGGTGTTGAACAACGAAATATCCCTGCTCGTGCGGGGCGTTAAGTCATAAAGGGTTTATATCCTTTTTATTTCGCTGTTGTTCAAGGGAGAAGTAATACCATGCTTCTCCCTTTTTTATTCCAAAGGTAACTGTTTAGGAGGGTGCGGGAGGGGAGAGAAAAAATTTCATTTTCCCCAATTAGTTCTTGCAAGTTTGCAACTTGCAAGGCTACGCAGGAGCGATTTTGCAGGCTTTTCTTCCCTTCAAAGCGAGCATTTTCGAGGAAGAATTGATTGCTAAATTGCCAATGCCGAGGATTGCAAGTTGCAAACTTGCAAGAACAAGGGAAATCAAGATTTTATTGGCGGGCGGCGGGCCGACAGCGCTATCTTAAAGCTGCTTATCAATCTCCGCCAAATCCCTCACGTCATACTCGCCGAACCAGTCACGGAGTTTTTTCCTTGCATTGATGCGCACGTCGTCGTTGATGTAACAAGCAATTGCAACCAGCCCAAAACTCAGCACGCCGATATCGTCCGTGTAGCCGATGATGGGGGTCAGGTCGGGCAGTGCATCAATGGGGGAGATGAAATAGCCCAGCACACCAATGATGATGTTTTTGGCCCAAATGGGCGTTTCTTTTCTGGTGAAAGAATAGTACAACAGCAAAACGCTGTAAACCGTCTTGAGACCCGCCTCCCGGAAATAGCCATGAATTTTGGCCAATAGCCTGCTCTCGGAAAACTGGCGCATGTATTTTTTGAACGGATTTTTCATTATAAGACAGGAATTTTCAGGCTTCCTTCTCACCCATTTTCTCCAGCAAATCCTGATAGACTTTTACGCGCTTGCGGTTCAAGCCAAAAGAACCCGTGGTGAAAACCGTGTAAATGAAATAGGCTGCACCGATAACAAAAATGCCGATGGTTAAGTTGTCATAGCCTCTGGTGAAGAGGGAAATGCCGTACAGCACGACCCATATCGGCCCTATCCAAATATCCCGCCGCATGAGCTTTCGTGTGCGGACGATCTTCTCCCTAAGCATATCCGGGGTGAGCGTTTCTTCTCGCAGCACCGTCCTGTCTTTCGATGGCAGGAATTGGATGATTTTTTCAAACTCGTCCTTGCGCAATTGCTTTGGCATCTCCTTGTTCTTGTACGATTAGACGTTGTTCAGGTCAGCGGGTAACATCCCCGACAAAGGGACGAATGTACGGAAAACATTCGTAAAAGCGGTTGGTAGGAAAAGGAATCTGGTAACTAATCAAGCCTGGCACATTGGAGAGCATTTTGACCAAACGCTGGCGAGGTCAGTAATGGGAATATTTGGGATGTTTCAACACACACCTCATCCCCTCACAACAAGGGCTTCTTTCGCAACGCGCATGGGGATACCGGTGCATTTTTTTTCCATGTAGGACATCATGCGCTCCAGTAGCTGGCGGGTAGCTTCGTCGAGGGATTCGACATCTTTTTTGAAAACCTCATTGAGGGCACGGTCTTTCACGGCAGCTACTTCTGCGGGAATGCGGTGCAGGGCACGCTCGATGCGGCGGTTATGGACGGTCGTTTCAAAATCGGCGAGGTGCAGGGAAAGCAACTGCGCAGCGACCGCTACTTCCTGTTCCCGGAAGGAGAGATTTTCCTGCGCCAAAAGCCGGAGGCCTTCCACCTCGATGAAATGTACGTCGAATGACTTGGCCACTTCCCTCGACACATTGTTCGGAACGGAAAGGTCAATGACGACCTTGCGGCCTGTTTCGCCGGAGAGGAGTTTGGCATAAAGCGTTTCGTCCACCACGGAGCGGGTAGCTCCCGTGCAAACGACGAGGCAATCGAAGCCATCCTGGTAATTTTCGAGCGCCTCGAACGGGTGCGCATGTCCACCTACCATATTTGCTACCTGCACGGCCCTTTCATAAGTACGGTTGAAAACGTGTACGTTGCCGAAGCCGTGTTTTGCCAAGAATTTGGCGACAAGGGTATTGGTCTGACCTGCCCCGACCAACAGGATACGGGCGGTTTTGGGCATTTTGGTTTTCAGCATTTCCTTCACGGCCAGCGAAACTACCGAAACCGACTTCTCGCCCAAGCGGGTATTGGCATAGACCTCCTTTGCGGCAGCAACAGCGGCCTGCATGATGATACGGGTATGGTCGCCGGTAAGCCCCCAGGTTTGACAACGTTCGTAAGCCTCGCGCAACTGGCGAAGGATTTCACGTTCTCCCACTACAAGGCTATCAATGGAGGCAGCTACTTTGAAGAGGTGATCTGCTGCATCGTGCCCCGACAATTCAATGACGTTGTTTTTGATAATATCGGGCTGGAGCGCCGGATTGACCGCCTGGAAAAACTTTTCCGTAAACGCCCGGTCGAGCGGTTTTTCATTGTAACACAAAAATAAAACCCTGTTGCACGTGGCGAGATAAACCAACTCTTCCACACCGGTTTCGGCCTGTATGGCTTCGAGCCGAACCTTTAGTGCAGCTTCATTTTCATGGGCAATGATGAATTTGCCGATGGTCTGGAGCGGTGTACGGCGATGCGTCACCGTGAGGATTTTATAGTTGTCCAACATATCCGGTAAAAAAGCAGGTAAAAATCAGGAGGCCGTGCCTCTTATTCATAATGGTCGCAAAATTAAAGGCCCCTTTTCTCGATTTTGTCACGGCACTGTAACATGAGGGTGAGAATTGTCAACGCTGTGCAACAATAGGCCGAAATGTCAGGATAGGATAAAAAATGTTTACTCCCATATTTTAGCCACAACCTGAATGGTGCATCAAAAATGCCACAAGATGGCCCACTTCTTTACGAGGTTTATATGAAATGAGGATACGCTCCAGTTTTCGTTCAAATCAATTCCTATCCAGTTCGACCCCTTCCATTCTGCCCCTCGCCCGGAAAACAAAGCCTGCAAGAACACCGAAGAAGAACCCTCCGATATGCGCCCACCAGGCCACGCCACCTCCCGTCACATCAAGGCCCATTTCTTCGGTCAACCAGGTCATGCCGCTCGTCCACTGTTGCCAAATCCAGATACCGAGAAAAAGCCACGCTGAAACCCGGAAAGGAAAAATCAGGAACAGCAACTTGACCCTCGACGCAGGAAACATGACCAGATATGCCCCCATGACCGCCGAAATAGCACCACTTGCCCCCACCATGGGCACGATGCTGTTCCAGTTGAACCAGATGTGCCCTATCGAGGCAACCATACCGCCCAGCAGGTAAAAAAAGAGGAAACGGAAGTTGCCAACGGTGGCTTCTATGTTGTCGGCAAAGACCCACAGAAAAAGCATATTCCCAATGAGATGCATCCAATCGCCGTGCAGGAACATACTCGTTATCAGGGTGTGGAAGTCTTGCCCTGCCGTGATTTCAGCAGGAATTGAGCCAAAGTGGTTAACAAAACCAGCCTGCTGTGATGATGGCAACAGTATCTGGAAAATAAAGATGGCGACGTTCAGCACGATAAAACTGTAGCTGAACAAAGGGAAATACCCCCCTTTCACTTGGTCGTCTCCGATGGGAAAAATCATGGACGGTAAGGGATTTACAGGTTCAGTTTATGGTTGGTTATGGCGGGATCGAGCGGGCAATCACAAATCCCAGAACGAGCGCGGGCGGTAATAGACCTTGATCGTGTCGGCAATCGTCTGTACGAAATACCAAACCACCACGCCGGCCACTGGCAAATAAGCAAATGCACCGACCAGATGAATCCAAACGGGCAGGCTCACGGACAACACGACCGCCGTTTTGACGTAGTTCAAGCGCTTGATGTGACTATATACATAGAGCAGGTGGAAGGCGCTGGCCATTTGCCATAGGCCCAACACGACGAGCATGATATTGGTCCATGCCCGTCCGGTTGCAAAAAACACGAGCAACAAAATAGCGACCAAAAGGACAACCTGCCCCAGCAGGTCAATTTTCATCCTGAATTTTGAAATCATGGTTGGCGGTTTTCCGCATTTCAAGAACTGTGTCCCGCATTGTTGGCACAGCAACGAAAAAAAATTAACACCCGGTCATTTTAGCTAACCAAAATCAATGCGGCACGAATCAGTGAAAAGGGTGTTTAATTTTTCTTCGTTTCAATCGGGAGCACGCAAGATGCAAAGTTTGCGTCAATTGGGGTCGAATAGCTGTTGGAAAAATTTACTGAGAGAAACAACGAAGGCCATATAATGTCGCGGCGTAGGGCATCCATCCGTTTCACTAATAAAATGTCAGGCTCCAAAGTTTGACCAAAACTGCGAACTTTGCCGCCACTTTTGGACGAACGGCCAGCACTTGTGCTCAATTCGACTTTCGGGCAATTCAATTGGGGTGCTGCTCGTTTTTCAGCTTTGACTAAACCGATCCACATAATGAAACCATTCATTCTCATTTTATTTTCCCTGTTTTTCCTCAAAACCCAAGCACAAGTCGTCCAGGGGCTGTCTGCATGGATATCCTTCGACAAGCCCAACTGCGAAATCAGTGACGAATTTGGCGATCCTACCGTCCAGGTTTTTCGCAACGGCACATCCTGCGACTGCGGCGTTAAGGGCAGTGCCCTTCGCCTGAACGGCAACAACGAATGGTTTTTGCTCTTTGGCAGCAAGGTCGAAAATGTGTTCACGACCATTGACTTCTCCCTGAGTTTTTATTTCAAACCGGTATCTGGCAGTTCGACGACGAGCCAATCACTTTTCACCAAAAGGCTCGACTGCTCGCCGGAAAACGTATTCGCCATCCGCTACACACCTTCCTCCCGCCTCCTGCACGTCGAATTGGCCGAAAGCGGAGCCGTGAATGGTTCCATTTCCAGAACGCTGCCCGTATCCTGCTGGTACCACATCGTCGTCGTGCGCAGAGGCCCCACCACGATACTCTACGTGAACGCTAGAGAAGTCGGGAGAACCAATGCACCTAACAACCAACGTGTCAATCTTGCCAACAACGAAGTATTGACCGTCGGTAGCAGCGACTGCATTGACACCGAAGACTTCAATGGCCTGATTGATGAAATCCGCCTCTATAACCGGGCACTTACAAGAGAGAACGTCGAAGACCTCTACCTCTTGCCCGACCAGATTGCCACCGGCTTGAAACCCACCGGCGTTAACGACACCACCATTTATCTGGGAAATTCCGTGCAGATAAATCTTGCCGGCACCTGTGCTACTGGATTCAACTGGTCGCCCACGGCAGGGGTCAGCGATCCGAGCAGCCCTACCCCTTTGATCACACCTGTCACGACGACGACATACGCACTGTCGCTTTCCGACCAGTTCCCTTGTGTGGCAACAGACTCCATCCGCATAACCGTCGTTGACCCAGCCACCGTTGAATGTAGCGAGATACTGCTGCCCAGCGCCTTCACTCCCAACGACGATGGGCTGAACGACCGCTTTGGCATCAGCAACCCCTTTGTGGCCGGCGAAGTCCTCGCTTTCCAGATTTACGACCGCTGGGGCAATATCGTCTTTGAAACCTCCAACCCGCTGGAAAAATGGGACGGCAACTACCGGGGCCAACCCGTCAATCCCGGCGTGTTTCTCTATCGCATCCGGTTTAGGTGCCAAGGCGTGGAAGATGCCATATCGGGCAGCGTAACGGTTATCCGATAATCGTTGGCCATTGGCGCAGAGAGTACTACCTTTTTGAACAAACTAAAACATACAATGAAAGACTATCCGCATGACGAATTTTTCAAGTATCTGTTCTCCCTGCTCGACGTGGCAAAAGCCTTCATGGAAGCATTCCTGCCACAGGACGTGCTTGCCTGGCTGGATTTGGACACCCTCGCCCCCGACGATATCGGGCATATCACGCCCGAACTTGCCGCCGTGTTCTCCGATAAAGTGTTTACCTGCAAACTCAAGGGCACAATCGGCAAAAACAAGAAACCGCTTACGGCAGTTATCGCCATCTTGCTCGAGCACAAGAGTTTCCTGCCGCGACACCCTCACTTCCAACTCAACGAGTACCGCCAGCGGATCTGGTCGGAAAAGACCAGCAAGAAGCTCAGGCCCACTGTTGTCCTCCCGGTCATCCTATATCACGGCGAGAAAAAATGGCGCATCAAGCCCATGTCAGACTACTTCGGCAAGATACCCAACGAGCTAAAGCCCTACATTGGTGACTTCAAATATATACTGGTGGACTTGCCGGCCCAATCCGACGAACAACTGCTGCGCCTGAAACTTGGTTTCCTCGCTTATGGCCTACTGACAATGAAACATGCCCACGACAAAAAATGGCTACACAGCCAGCTACGGGTCATTTTCGAGAAAGGAGAGGAATACCTGAAAACAGAAGAGGGCCAGAACTTCGTGGAACACCTTTTTGTTTATTATGCCAAATGTTCCGAAATTAGCGGGCCGGAACTTAAAAAACAAGTTGAACATAATTTTACCGATGCCATGCAAACAAGAACCTTGTCTACTTACGAACAATTGATCCTCGAAGGGGAACTCAAAGGCATTGCCAAAGGCAAGGCCGAAGGTATTGCCGAAGGTATTGCCGAAGGCCTTGCCAAAGGGGAAACCAAAGGAAAATCCGAACAAGCATGCCTTTTTGCAAAAAAACTGCTCCGCAATTTCCCGCAGTGGACGGACGAACAAATCGCCGAATTGAGTGAAGTGAAGGTGGGAGATGTGAAAAAATTCAGGGCAGAACTCAAAAAAAGCATGGCCAAAACACCTGAAAAATGATCGCTTACCTATGACCCCATCACGCTTTCATTTACATCAATTGGCGTAACTCGCAATCTCTCCCAATACCTTCCTTTTTTCCATTCAATCACGTTATATTTCAACAAATCGCTATTCCCGGTCAAAAAAGGCTTGATACAGCTACCAACTCGTTATACACCATCTTATGTGCGGCATTACCGGCATCCTGACACGCAACGGCTCCACGACCCGGCCAGAAACCATCGCAGCCATGAACAATGCCATTGCCCACAGGGGACCTGATGGGCAGGGCATCTTTTCGGAAGGCCCCATAAGTCTCGGCCACCGCCGTCTCAGCATCATTGACCTCGAAACAGGAAGCCAGCCCATGCACTCCGCCGACGGTAAAGCGACCCTCGTTTTCAATGGTGAAATTTACAACTACCCCACCCTACGGCAGGATTTGTTGAAAAAAGGCTACCCATTCCGTACCCACAGCGATACGGAAGTCATATTGGCACTCTACCAGACCGAAGGGCCGGAGGGTTTCAAAAAACTCGCCGGCATGTTTGCCTTTGCCCTTTGGGACAACCACCGCAAACGCCTTTTCCTCGCCAGGGACAGGGCGGGCATGAAGCCGCTCTATTTTGCCCGAACCGGCAACCATTTCGCGTTTGCTTCCGAAATCAAGGCCATTCGGGCCGCCTTCCCGGCGGAAAGCGAAATAGACCTCAACGCCGTCAATTTTTACTTCTCCCGGCAATACATCGGCGGCGAGGCCACCATTTTTAAAAACATAAAAAAAGTAATGCCCGGCACTTGGCTGGAAGTACGGCCCGATGGCAGCGTTANNCCAAAAAACGGGCATGGCGGAGGCGATTCGACATACGGAGGAGTTGCTTGGGCAAGCCGTCCGCTCGCACCTGATAGCCGACGTGCCGGTGGGTGTGTTCCTCAGCGGCGGCCTCGACAGCAGCACCGTCCTGTCCTTCGCCGCCGAAGCCGCCGAACAACCGCTCCAGACTTTTTCCGTGGGTTTTGGTGAAAACAACCACCTCAACGAGACCCATTTCGCCAAATCATTGGCCAAACGCTATGGTACTGCCCACCACGAAATCCATGTCACCGAAAAAGAAGTGATGGACTGCCTCCCGCTCGTGATACAACAAATGGACGAACCGCTGGCCGACTATGCCGTTTTGCCAACATATATCATGAGCCGCTTTGCCGCACAGCACGTGAAGGTGGTGTTATCGGGCGAAGGCGCCGACGAACTTTTTGGCGGCTACAAGCGCTACCACGCCTATTCCTTGTTCGACCGATTGCCGTTCGGGAGTATTTTCAAAAACCGGCTGCCCGGCCCCAGCGTGTTCCGGCAAGGAGATCGGAAGCAGCTTCTCCGGCCCGATATTTTCATCGAAGATGACCGGCTGCCCCAGGCGCAGCAACTGTTTTACGATAAAAAATACTTCTCCCCGGCGGGACACGTCAACAGTATGCTCTATGCCGACATGCGCAATTGGTTGGTGGACGACCTGCTGATGAAAGTGGACAAAATGGGCATGTTGGCCTCGCTCGAAGCCCGCATACCTTTCCTCGACCATACCCTCGTGGAGTACGTGACCTCGCTCGATGGCAAGCTGAAAGTCAATTTTACGGAGAAAAAAATCCTGCTCCGCCGGGTGGCCATGAGAAGGCTCCCTTCCGAAATCCACAACCGGCCCAAACACGGCTTCACGGTTCCAGTAGGCGAGTGGCTGCGCGGGGCGCTGCGGGAGTCATTTGAGGAAATCGTGCTGAACGACCCCACCAATGCAGACTGGTTCCATATTGATTTTGTGAAAAAATTGTTCGCCGAACACCTGAAGGGCAAGAACCACAGGCTGGAACTCTGGGCCATCCTGGTGTTTTGCCGTTGGAAGCAGGAGCAGAAAATATAGCCCCCTCACAACTCGATCTGCTCCATCAGGTTCCAGGGATTCACTTGGCCCAGGTTGATGGTAAAGGCGATTTTCCTGAAAAAACCACCCCTGCCGCTCTGGTCGTACAAGTCGCGCACGTTCCTCGAACTGATGACCGGCACATAAACCCCCACCATGCCTTTTAAAAATTCGAGGGCCACGCCACCCTGCCACCACACCTGATCGGCAAAACCGAGGTCAGAGGAGATGGGGCGCTTGTCGGCATAGTAGCCGATGTCGAAGTAGGGTTTCAAAGGAATTTTGCCCGGCAAATCCTGTGGCAAATCGGCCTTTAAGTTCACGGCGAACAGGAAGGAGTTGCTCCGCCCCTCCGAATAAGGACTGCCAAAAGGTATTTTCATACCACCCTCCCGCTCATATACCTGCTGGGAAAACAGGCCCGTGAATTCCGTCCTGCCAAAATAAAGCTCGTCGTACCGGTAGTCGTTGAAGCCCTGCCCCGTCAGGCTGAACGCCTCACTGAACACAAGGCCCCGGTTGGTCCGGGCGGCACTTTGGAAAAACCTGCCGGCAAATACCCGCAGGTGTACGCTTCGATCCTGATCATAAGTATAATCCGTTTTCCATTCCAGCGCGGCACGGAAGTATTTCTGCTCCCTGCCAAAAGGATCGTCATAACGCTGGCGTTCCAGCGCCAGGCGAAGGCTGTAAGGATTCAGCGCCCTCCGGTCGCCCAACTCCCACGACAGCTCATGGATGGTGCGGCCCTGCCATGTGTCCCCCTGATAAAATGCCCCGGTGGAATCCTGCCGGAAAGCGGCAAACTGCTCGCCGAGCAATATGCTCCTGAATTGCAGCACCTGGTAAAACTTGCTCGTGTGGGAGCGCATCAGTTCCGCCCGCACAAAAGGCACGAGGCGGCGGTAGCCCAAATGCGTGCCCTCGAACCCCGTTTCCGTTCGCAGGGAATCGGGCGAGCGGTAGGTGAATTGCCTTGCCGTGAAGCCGACCGATATTTTGCGTACCTTTTCGGAGGCAGGGAAAAAGTGGTACTGCACATTCCCCAACCCCGCCAATCCTTTCGACTCCAGGCCAAACATCGGGGCGAGTTGGTACTCAAAATGCCGGGCCGGTATGGCTCCGTTGTGCAGGAGCAGCCCGGCCATCGGGCCGTCGTAGCGGTTCCAGCCGATCAGCGGCAGAAAGTTCAGGTTGGTTTCCCTGCTGTTTTCCAACACGCCCAACAACCGAGGGCGGAACGGTTCCACTTTCTTCAGCGGGCCGACCGCTTTCATGTTGTTGTTTTTTCTGAAACACTCCAGCATAACGTGTTCCGCATCGAGCAAGAAGCTATCGAAGTCACCCTCCGGGAAAGTCACCACCGCTTCGTGGGGGATGGCATCGAACCATTGCGTCCGCACGATTTGACCGTTTTTCATGCCGGAAATGGGGAATGGGGCTGCGATTTGCCCGTTGTTGCGCACCTGTACGTGCCAGCCGTCCACCGCCTTGGAGGTGAGCTGCAGGGAGTAGTCCAGTTTTTTGTTTGAAAAAATATAACCGTCAAAAAACCAGCTCAGGTCTTTGCCGCTTGCCGCCTCGAAGTGTGCCCGAAGGTCTTCGGGATAGGGATGCCTGAACTTCCATTTTTCAAAATAGGCCCGCATGATTTCATCGAAACGCTCAGTGCCGAGGTACTGCTCCAAATGACCGAAAGCACTGGCGGGTTTGATATATGCACCAATGCCGTAGTTGATAGAAGAAAACTCGTTGGAGGTGGTCTCCGGGGCCTGGTCGAGGTGGCGGCGGCACTGGAAAAGATAGGCCAGCTCGTACATATCGTAGTCGGTGCTTTTTTCGATGAAACCCGGCAACATTTCATCCACTCGTTTGCCTTCGTAATTTTTTCGCATGTACCGAAATTCGTAGTAGGTGTTCATTCCCTCATCCATCCAGGCATGATCACGTTCATTGGAAGCGAGTATGCCGTAAAACCAGTTGTGGCCAACCTCGTGCGTGATCACATCATCAAGTGCCCTGGCGCTCCCACTCCTTCCAATGACCGTGATCATGGGGTACTCCATGCCGGCTCCGGCGCTCAGGGCACTTTGCACCGCCGTTGCGTGGGGCCAGGGATATTCGCCCACAAGTTCCGAGTAAAACTCCAGCGCCCGTTTCACATAAAAAGCCCCTTTTGCCCAGATGTCGGCTTCTTGATTGGTGAACATGGCCCAAGCTTCCACCCGCCGGCCGGAGGGCAGTACCGCCTCGTCTTTCAGGACGTGGAAACGCTTGTCGGCAAACCAGGCAAAATCGTGGACGTTTTCCGCCGTGAAGCGGATGGTTTTCACGGTGCTGCTGGAGGGCGGGAACTCGGTGCCTTTCGGGAAGCCATTTTTCACGAATGCCTCCGTTTCCGCTGTTTTTTGGGCCAAAAAGCGGCGTTCGCTCTCCGTTTGCAAAGTTCCCGTTGCGCCCACCACGTAATTTTCAGGCAGGGTGATGGTCACGTCGAAGCTGCCGAACTCGGAGTAAAACTCGCCCATGTCGAGGTAAGGCATCGCGTGCCAGCCTTTGCGGTCGAACACGGCAGGTTTGGGATACCACTGGGTCATTTGATAAGACTCACCGACATGGCCAAGGCGAGAAAAGGAGGCTGGAATTTTCAGCGTAAACGGGGTGCGTATGGTGATTTTTTCACCGGTTGCCAGCGGCTTGGACAGGCGCAGCATGGCGATGTCAGGATTTTTTTTGTCAAAATACCACTCGCTTTTTTTTCCATCCACCGAAAAATCGAGGCCAGTATAGCCACCGAGGTCCATATCTTTGGCGAAATAAAACCGAGTGCTGCCAGATCGCAGTTTTTGCTCACCGAAGGCAGTGCCCGGTTTGCTGAAAGCATTGCCCCACAGGTGCATCCAAATCGAATCGAGCGCCTGGGGTGCGCGGTTGTGATACTCGATTTCGATGTCTCCCGTTAGGGTGTGTGCCTTGTCGTCGAGCGTGACGCTGATCTTGTAATTGACTTCCTGCTGGAAATAATTTTGAGCAGCACAGGGCGATGCCAAAAGGCAAAAAATGAGGAGGTGTATTGCTGTTTTCATAAAAAACAAATTCAGTTTCAAACAACGCAAAAGTATCAATTAATGAAATCGCTGCTCAACTTGCTTTTTCTGCTTCCCGTTATTTTTTCTTTTGGTCAAAACGGCTTCCCGGCCACCTGGGAGGGCAAGTGGAAGGGCACCCTTGAAATTCACGCCCCCATAGGCAAGGTACAGGAACTACCAATGGAACTGCACATCCTGCCCATCGGGGATTCCGGCCATTTCACCTGGACCATTATATATGGTGAGGACAAAGAAGCCGGCAAGCGACCCTACGAACTCATCCCCCTCGACCCGGCAAAGGGCCTGTATGCCATTGACGAAAAAAACTCGATACGCATGGAGGGCTACCTGTTAGGCGGAAAATTTCATCAATGGTTCGAGGTGGAAGGCAGTTTGCTCGTCACTACCACTTGGCTGGACGGGGAGGCGCTCTACTGGGAAATCACGGTCTCTGGTACAAAACCCGTCAGCGTGACCGGCGGTCAGGAGTGGGAGGGCAATGAAATACCGCCCGTGAAAACTTTTCCAGTGTTGAGCATGCAACGGGCAAGGCTGGTGAGGGGATGAATCGGAAAGCATTTTTTTGCAGGGAAAGCCAGATTAGCGGGCCACTTCATTGCGCAAACATTTAGAGAATTTAAGGGGCACTCGAAGTGACCCCGTAAAATTTTTTGCAGGGAAAGTGTAGCCAAGAAAATTTCAAAGAAAAGAAAATCCACATTGCATAATCCGGGGGCAATTCCATACCTTTGCCCGCCTTTTTATCAAAGTTCTTTTACAATGAACGCTTTAGACCACTTCACGATCCCGGTTTCGGGATTGCGCGACGGCCTCCATGCGTACGACTTCCACATTGACAGCGAGTTTTTCGGACAATTTGAAGGCTCGCCGATAACGGATGCCGACGTGGCAGTGCATTTTGTTTTTGACAAACGCCCCGGTCTCTACGTGCTGACTTTCAGTTTCGAGGGTACGGTGAAAGCAACCTGCGACCGCTGCCTCGAAGTGTTCGACCTTCCGGTAGCCGACGAGCAAACCCTGTTGGTCAAGTTCGACGAAAAGGAGTGGGAAGATGCCGATGTGATCTACATTCCGCAAGGAACGCAGAAACTGAACGTCGCCCGTTACATCTACGAGTTTGTCAACCTGGCAGTGCCGATAATCAAAACGCACGAAGATGCCGAGGAAAATTGCGACCCGGAAATGCTGAAATTCATCGAACCCGATACGGCGGAAGAAGAAGACAATGCCGGTTCGGTTTGGGACTCATTGAAGGGGCTTAATCTTGAAAATTAGAATAAGGTTTAAAAGCCAAAATACACAACAGACAGGTATTCGCCTCAAAGTGTGTTTTGACTTGCAAGCCGGATAAACCATACAGCGATGCCAAATCCTAGAAATAAACATTCGAAACAGCGCACCCGCACCCGCCGTGCGCACCACCGCGCCGCCGTGCCGCAACTCGCCAAGTGCAAAGAAACGGGCGAAACACACATTTACCACCATGCCTACTACGACGACGAAGGCAATATGCGTTACAGGGGCAAGGTACTCGTTAAGGCCAAAGAAGAGCTTGAGTAAGCTGCGCCTGAAGGCCAAAGAAGAGCTTGAGTAAGCTGCGCCTGATCCCCGCCCTCTAATGGGCCGCTTTTTTTACAGAAAAATTCCTTGCCGCAGCGAACTGGCAAAAGGCTCCCATTCATCGTCAACTGGATGCGAGCCTTTTTCCGTTTTTAGTCGCAAGAACGAGCAACGAACAACTTTTGTCGCCCTGTAAGGGAACGAACAACCGAAAACGCCCTCACCCACCCATTTCACATGAAAAAAATAATCTCCACTCCGCACGCACCCGCAGCCATTGGCCCATACAACCAGGCCATTGTTCACAACGGAATCCTCTACTGTTCCGGGCAAATCGCCATTGACCCGGCCACCGGGGAACTCGTTCAAGGCAGCATCGAGGAAGAAACCCACCGGGTGCTGAAAAACGTGGGAGCCTTGCTCGAAGCGGCAGGCTGCACCTACTCCGATGCCTTGAAAGTCAGCGTCTTTGTGAAAGACATGAACTATTTCAGCCGCATCAACTCTGTATATGCCGAATATTTAGCCCCCGAAACCGCCCCGGCCAGGGAACTGGTGGAAGTCTCCAACCTGCCGAAATTCGTGAACATCGAAATATCGGTCATAGCAGCGGTGAATTAGCAACGAATTTTAAGATTAAAAAAATGAGCAAGACTGTCCTCTCCTGCATCCAACCCACCGGCGATATGCACTACGGCAACTACTTCGGCGCCGTCAAGAATTGGGTGGATTTGCAAGAAAAGTACCAGTGCTTTTATGGTGTGGTGGACTATCACGCCATGACCATGCCCTATAGCCCGAAGAAGCTAAGGGAAAACACTTGGGACTTGATTATCAACCTCTTGGCTACCGGTATCCGAACGGAAAACCTGTTCGTGCAGTCCCTCGTGCCCGAACACGTTGAACTTTGCTGGATTTTCAATTGCTTCGCCTCCTACGGCCAAGTGACCCGCATGACGCAGTTCAAGGACAAAAGCGCCCAGAGCGAGGAGAAGGCCGAGGGCTTTATTTCGGTGGGCCTTTTCGACTACCCCGTGCTGCAGGCAGCCGACATCCTGATTTACAAGGCGGACTACGTGCCTGTCGGTAAAGACCAGGACCAGCACCTCGAACTGGCCCGCAACATCGCCCAGCGTTTCAACAACCAGGTGGGGAAAGAATATTTCGTGCTGCCCGAATCCCTTTATACGGAAACGCCCAGCATCAAGTCGCCCGCCGACCCTGCCCGGAAGATGAGCAAAAGCGCCGGGGAAAAACACTACATCAATGTCTTCTCCGATGAGGCCCGCATCCGCAAACAGATCAAATCTGCCGTCACCGACACCGGCGACACACCGCAAGGGGAAATCAGCCCAGGCGTTGCCAACCTTTTTGAAATGCTGAAAGCTGCCGGCAAACGGGAAGCACTCGCCGCCCTGATGGATGACTACCGCACGGGCACGCTTCGGTACGTTGACCTGAAAGAGCAGGTTGCCGATGCCCTCGTCGAACTCAGCAATGGTTTCCGGGCCAAAAAGGCGGAACTGGAATCCAACAAAAAAGCAGTAAAAGCAAGCATCAAGGAGTCTTCCGCCCACATCCGCCAGCGGGCGCAGCAGACCGTCAGGGAGGTGAAAGAACTTGCAGGGTTGATGAACGTAAGCTAAAAATTAAAAACATGAAAATAATCTGTATCGGCAGAAACTACATCGAACACGCCAAAGAACTTAACAATCCCGTGCCCGCCAGGCCCGTGGTTTTTATGAAACCACCCACTGCCCTGTTGGTGAACGAAAAGCCATTCTACTACCCGGACTTCACCAACGACCTGCACCACGAACTGGAAGTCGTTTTGAAAATCTGCAAAAACGGCAAAAGCGTCCAACCCGAATTTGCTGCCGGCTACTTCGAAGAAGTAGCGTTGGGGATAGATTTCACCGCCCGCGATGTACAAGAGGAACTCAAGAAAAAAGGCCACCCCTGGGAAATCGCCAAAGCCTTCGACAACTCGGCCGTGGTGGGCAGATTCGTGCCGCTCAGCGACGTGAACAAAGATGGCGACATCGAATTTCTGCTGCGCAAAAACGGGGAGGTGGTACAGCACGGCCATACCAAAGACATGATCTTCAGCTTCGAACAGCTTATCGTCCATGTTTCAAAATACTTCAAACTCCTGCAAGGTGACTTGATCTTCACAGGCACGCCTGCCGGTGTCGGGCCAGTGCAGGTAGGAGATGCACTGGAAGGTGTCGTTTTTACCAAAAACGGAACGGAAGAAACTTTGCTTCGGTGTGAGGTGAGGTGAGGGATAATGCATAATGGATAATGTTCAGGAAACTGTGCTGATAACGCAAGGGTGCAGAGACGCAAGGTGTTGATAAATAACACTTTGTGCTCTTAAGTCCTTGCGTTGGTGACACAAAAAATGGAACAATTTCGCTTGAGGGGTCAAGATCGCAGTTCACGGCCCAAAGTTATTTTACACGTTTGACGAGGCATCAGCAATCCATTGGTAGTTTTTCTATCTTTGCACCCGCTTTTGGCCCCCGCCCAGTCCCGAAACCTGCAAACAATTAACAATCAACCATTTAACAAAACAGCCATGCCATACCTTTTCACTTCTGAAAGTGTGTCAGAAGGACACCCCGACAAGGTCGCCGACCAGATTTCCGATGCGTTGGTGGACCATTTTCTCGCATTTGACCCTAGTTCCAAAGTAGCTTGTGAAACCCTCGTCACCACCGGGCAAGTCGTGCTCGCCGGCGAGGTAAAAACGACTACCTACCTCGACGTGCAATCCATCGCCAGGGACGTGATTGGCCGCATCGGCTACACAAAGAGCGAGTACATGTTCGAGGCCCATTCCTGCGGCGTGCTTTCTGCCATCCACGAACAATCGCCCGACATCAACCGGGGGGTGGAACGCGCCAGCCCGGAAGAGCAAGGTGCAGGCGATCAAGGCATGATGTTCGGCTATGCTACCAGCGAGACCGAAAATTACATGCCGCTTGCCCTCGACCTGTCGCACAAAATCCTGCAGGAACTGGCCGCCATTCGCCGGGAAGGCAAACAGATGAAATACCTCCGTCCTGATGCCAAATCGCAGGTGACCATCGAATATTCCGATAAAAATAAACCCCAACGCATTGACAGCATCGTCGTTTCCACCCAACACGACGAATTTGCCGATGATGATACCATGCTCGCCCGCATCAAAAAAGACGTGGTGAGCATTGTGATTCCGAGGGTGAAAAAACACTATCCGGCACACGTGCAGCGCCTTTTCAAAAGTGACATCACCTACCACGTCAACCCGACGGGCAAGTTTGTCATCGGTGGGCCACATGGCGATACCGGCCTGACCGGGCGCAAGATCATCGTGGATACCTATGGCGGCATGGGGCGTCACGGCGGCGGCGCCTTCAGCGGCAAGGACCCCACAAAAGTGGACCGCTCCGCAGCCTACGCGGCTCGTTATGTGGCCAAGAACATCGTCGCCGCCGGCCTGGCCGACCGCGTGGAAGTGCAGGTCGCCTACGCCATCGGCGTGGCGCACCCGCTCTCGGTCAACGTGGAGACCTTCGGCACGGCAAAAATCGCCGATGAAAAGATCGCCGCGCTGATCAACGAGCACTTCGACCTGCGCCCCGGCGCAATCATCCGCGACCTCGGCTTGCGCAAACCGATCTTCCGCCAGACCGCCGCCTACGGTCACTTCGGGCGCGACGACATCGAATTTCCCTGGGAGAAGACGGACAAGGCGGAAGCGTTGAAGAAAGCCGCTGGTGTGTAGAAGGTAGAAAGTGGAAAGTAAAAAGCGCTTCTGAGAAATCAGAGGCGCTTTTTGATTCGATGAACTTGGTTAAGATAAGGCGAACCTGCAATTCAAAAATATCGGCTGTAAAGGTGCAATACACAACATTTGGCGAGACGGATGACGTTGGAAGGCAAGCCTGTACATGCTCAGCTTTATGCCCTGCTGTTTTCGGATGCATGATGAAAACTTTACGACAATTACAAGTTCTCGGTCGCATATCTACGCAATAAGCGAGCCGGATAAAAAATGACAACTCCAATGATTGTTGGAAGCACCTTGTCCAATGGAGCCTCAGCTATAAGTCTTATATTTCCTGTTAACAAAGTAAGAACCAAGATCAAAACCGCTATAGAGACGCTTAGAATACCATAGTGATACAGAAAATTAAGGCAAAATACAACAATCACCTTGGGAATGGTCAGACTTCCTTTGTTACGTAGTACCAATCTCACTTTTTTCTTCATCGACAAACGCGTTTTATTCAGTTCACGGCTTCTCCAGCCCATGCGCCGTCAACAGCGCTTCATCCTCCAGTATATCCTGAGTCAACCCGTCCGCGACCACCCTGCCTTCGTCCATCACGATCGTGCGCGGAAACAACTCCTGCACCAGTTTCATGTCATGCGTCGAGACGAGCATCGTGATCGGCAGGTCGCGCAACAGGTTGATCAACGTCCGCCGCGCGCGGGGGTCGAGTCCCGCCGACGGTTCGTCCAACACCAATAAACTCGGCTGCATCGAAAGCACCGTCGCGATGGCGATGCGTTTCTTCTCGCCCACGCTCAAGTGATGCGACAGGCGCTCCCGATAGCCCGACATCCGCACGGCTTCGAGCGCGGCATCCACCCGCGCGCGCACCTCGTCCTCGGGCAAGCCCATGTGCA
>JRYF01008693.1_pt1 | contig 22148 bp, 16 predicted proteins | sample 235331 | NCBI WGS metagenome assembly JRYF01 (sample SAMN03074217, study PRJNA261475) | activated sludge metagenome | biome: Wastewater Treatment Plant; feature: Wastewater; material: Activated sludge; isolation source: activated biomass of a wastewater treatment plant treating hydrocarbon... ...
AAGACGGAAAAACCCCGGCAGCGGGTGCTGCGCTTTTCCGCCAGCCAGGCGTTGATCCGGACGGTGACACTGCCGTTGGCCGCCGAGAAGAATCTGCGGCAGGTTGCGGGTTTTGAGATGGATCGGCTGACGCCATTCACCGCTTCACACGTATATTACGATGTGGTCGTGCTGGAGCGTCAGCCCGAACAACGCCGGTTGCGGGTCGAGTTGACCGCCCTGCCGAGAACGGTCGTTGATCCCGTGTTGATCCAATTTCGGCAGCACAAGTTGCCGCCGGACGTACTGGATGTGACCGGTGGTCGCTCCGGCCTCAATCTGCTGCCGCTGGAACAGCGCGTGCGTCGAGGGCTTTGGGGGCAGCGGTTGCGGGTAGCGGTGATCGGGGTTAGTCTGCTGGTGGTCGCGGCGGCGGCGATTTTGCCAATCTGGCAACAGCGGTTGCTGGTGATTGAGACCATCGCCCGGGTCGCCCAAGTCCAACAGGCGGCGAGTCAGGCGCTGAACTTGCGCGATCAACTCGATCAGGCGCTGGAGACCTCTCGGGTTCTGACGCACAAAAAACAAAATATTCCACCACGGGTGGAGGTATTACGGGAACTAACCGCGATATTGCCCGACGATACCTGGGTGGACCGCTTGCAGATCAACGGCGATACCCTGCAGATTATCGGCCAGTCGGCCAAGGCCTCGGCGTTAGTCAGCATCGTCGAATCATCGGGACTGTTCGGCGGCGCGGGATTTCCGTCGCCGGTGACCACCGATCCCAGAACTGGCAAGGAGCGCTTCGTGCTCAATGCCCGGATCGGCCAGGAGCGATGATGGCTACGTTAACCGCACCGAAACTCCTTACCCCCGCTCTTACTCCCGCTGGCGGGCGAGGGGAGCCCACCTTGGGGCACCGTCTGGCGGCCCTGTCGCTGTTGCTGCTGTTGGTGGTCGGCGTGCTCTACCTGTTGGTGGATCGAGTATGGATCGCTCGCTATAACTATTATCAAGACCATCTGGCTCAACACTGGGGACGCTTGGAACAATTGCAACGAATGGCGGCGAGCCGCGAACCGCTTGAGGATCTGATCGCCAGAATCCGGCAGGACCCTCAACTGACCGCGCAATATCTGCCCCAAGCCACGCCATCGCTGGCGGCCGCCGATCTTCAGCAGCGAGTTAGGACTATTGTCGAAGCGGCCGGGGGGACTCTGCAAAGCATTCAGTCTCTGCCGCCGGTCGACGAAAACCACGTCGTGAAGGTGCCGGTCAGCGCGGTCATGGTGGGCGATCCCGACAGTTTGCCGAAGGTTTTGCACGGCCTGGAGTCCCAGACTCCGCTGTTATTCGTGGATAACGTGCAGGTGTCGGCGCGCCCGACCCGGGTGCGATTGCCCAGTGGTCGGTACGCAAATCATACCCGGGTGCAGATGCACGTGCAGTTCGAGGTTTCGGGCTATCTGCGCCAAGGGGGAGGCTAAGTGTCAGCCAGGACCGTGGGACTGTGGTTGTGGTTGCTGGTCGGGGGATTGGCGGCCGCGGTGCTGGTCTGGCAATGGCGCCATCCGCCGCATCCGCCGACCAAGATGACCAATATGGAGTCGCGGCTCCCGGAGTTACCCGTGGTCTTGCCGCTGGAGCCGTTTCATCTGCCACCGCTGGATCAATACGGTGAGGCAATAGCTCGCCCGCTGTTCATCGCTGGCCGTCGGCCGGAATCGCCCCCTCCCGAAGAAGAGGCGCTACCGGCGACCCTCCCGGCTGGTCCCGAGCAAACATTTTTGTTGTTTGGGGTGGTCATCACCCCCGAGGCGACCACGGCGCTAGTGCGGCCCGAAGCGCCAAACGCCAGGACGGCGCGGGTCCGTCCTGGCGAGACGGTGGGCGAATGGCGCCTGGAAGCCGTGTTTCCCGATCGAGTCGTGTTGCGCAAGGATCAGGCGACCCAGGAACTAAAACTGGTGCGTCCGAGAAAACCGACTGGTCCTCGCGCGGCGCGCGCTCCTCCCAAACCAGTGCGGGATGCGGCTCCATCAACCGGCGAATCGATGCCCCCGGTCGTGCCTCAGGGCGATGCGCCACCGCCAGTGGTTTCGGAACCGCCGCAAAACTGATTGCTAACGACCAAGTGATGCATATGAAAAAACTTTGGTTGCCAGTGGCCGGCTGGTTGCTGGCGTTGTTGCTGAACGGATGCGCGACGCCGCCCGCCGCCGACAGCCCTTGGGAAACAGCGGATTCCAGGCCAGCGGCCACTGGTGGGGAGTTGCCGCGGTTGGTCGCGGCGCCGGAGTTGGCCACGACCGACCCGACTCCTCGGGCGACGATGATCCTGCCAGGTACCGGGAATTTTATCGACCAGCGCGTCGCCGCTAGACCGACTCCAGTCGTTCGAGCCGCGCCCGGTGAGATCACGCTCAATTTCGAATCGGCCGACATTCGCGACGTAGTCAAGGTCATCTTCGATACTCTGAAGGAGAACTACACGATCGACCCACAGGTACAGGGCGAGGTGACGGTCCAGACCAGCCGGCCGTTGTCGCGGGACCTGCTGCTGCCGACGCTGGAGACGCTATTGCGGATGAACAACGCGGTGCTGATCCGCGAAGGGGGGATTCACAAAATCCTGCCGGCGACCGGCGCGGTCCAGCAGGGTGGTTTGGCCCCACGCCTCGGCGGCGGGACGGGATACGGGGTACGAATCGTGCCGCTGCGCTATATCAGCGCCACCGAGATGCAAACGATCGTTGCGCCGTTTCTACCCGAAGGCGGTGTTCTCAAAGCGGATGTGGCTCGCAACCTGTTGATTGTGGCCGGCACGCCGCAGGATCTGACCAATGTCCAGAGCACCATCGATACCTTCGACGTGAACTGGCTCAAGGGCATGTCCGTCGGCATGTTCCGGCTGCGCAGCGTGGACAGTCAGGCCATGGCCAGCGAACTGGATCAGTTGCTGGGCAAGGATTCGGGAACTCCGATCGCCGGCTTGCTCCGGTTCGTGCCGCTGAGCAAGCTGAACGCCGTGCTGGTGATTACTCCGCAGGTGGAATACCTTAAGGAAGTGGCGATCTGGATCGAGCGCCTGGACGGGATCGGCGGAGAACGCCTGTACGTTTATCCCATCCAGCACAGCCGAGCCGATTACATGGCCGAATTGTTGAATGGACTGTTCAATCTGGGGGGTGGCGGCGCGGCTCGCGGCGGCGATCTGGCGCCGGGACTCAGGCCAGCGCAATTATCCAGTGGTTTGGGAACGTCTGGCGAAAACAGTTCTGGTCCCTCGGGGGCGTCGGGCGCGTCTGCTTCCACGGGAGGGAGCGGTAGCAGCCGTGGCGGTGTCGGCACCATCGGTTCCGGAGGCCCGAGCGTCGGCATGGAGGAAGTCCGCATCGTCGCCGATATCGAGAACAACGCGCTGCTGATCTGGGCCACCAACCAGAACTACGAGCGGATCATCAGCACGCTGGAAAAGATGGACGTCACGCCCCGTCAGGTGCTGATCGAGGCCACCATCGCCGAGGTGACTCTGACCGGGAGCTTGCGATATGGACTACAATGGTTCTTCACCAACGGGGTCGGCCCCGACCACACGGGGGTCGGTTCGCTGGGGCTTCCCAGCAACCTGACGCTGGAAAATGCGCTCAGTGGTATCTCGCCGGGCCAGTTTTCCTATGCGATCACCGACAGCGCCGGACTGGTGCGCGCCCTGCTTAATGCGCTGGCCAGCGATTCCAAGGTTAAGGTGTTGTCCTCGCCCCAGGTGATGGTGGTGGATAACCAGAAAGCGCTCATCCGCGTCGGTACCGACCAGCCCGTTCGGGGCACCACGGCCATTTCGGATGGAATTCCAGTCGAGTCGTTCGAATTCAAAAAGACCGGCGTGACCCTCGAGGTACTCCCGCGAGTCAATGCCGGCGGCATGGTCAACATGGAAATCCAACAAGCGGTCACCGACGTCGGACCGATCGACGAAGCAACCGGGCAGCGTTCGTTCCTGGATCGCAGCGTGACCAGCAAGGTGGTGGTTCGGAGCGGTCAGACCCTGGTGCTGGGTGGACTGATCCGCGACAACCGTACCGAAGGGCAAAGCGGTATTCCGGTGCTGTACAAGATCCCGGTGCTGGGGGCGCTGTTCGGTAGCACCACCGAGCAGATGGACCGTACCGAACTGGTGGTGCTGATCACCCCACGGGTGGTGCGAGACAGCCAGGAGGCCGATCAGGTCACCGAGGAGATCCGGCGCAAGATGCGGGAAGTCGCGCCGGCCTTTAAGAGCGCGATTTGATCGGGAGAGACTCATGCAACCGGAAGCCCAAGCCGCGCTGCGCCGCGTATGGCTGAAACAGGAACTGGCCCGCTACCAACAGCAGGTTGAAGCCCGGCCCGACGACGCCGAGGGATGGCGACGGTTGGCGCGAGTTTGTTGGGAGTCCGGGGAATCGGAGCGGGCGTTGGTGGCGCTCGAACGGGCCTTGGTATTGCGCCCGGATGATGGCGAATGTCTGTTGGGCTATATGATCGCCTGCCTGGCGCTTAACCGGAACGAGGAGGGACTGGCGGCTTCGAGGCGGATGTTGGAACTGTTCCCCAATCATGCCGATGCGTTGCTGCATCAGGTCGAGGCGCTCCGGCGTCTGGGGCGACCGACGGAAGCGTTGGCGGTTTGCGAGTGGGTGTTGGCGCTGTCTCATCAGGATCGAGCTCGGCGCGTGGCGGCGCTGACGGCCAAGATTTGGCTGCTGGGCAGCGGCAATCGGATCGAGGAAGCCTTGAAAGTGGCCGAAGAGGCCTTAACGCTGGCGCCGAGCGATCCGGTATTAAGACTGCATCGCGCCACGTTGCAGGCGCGCCTGGCACGGTTTACCGAGGCCTTGGAGGGGATCGAGACGCTGCTGGCCGTCCCGGAGACCCGGTTCGGGGCGCTCTGCGTTCGGGCCCGGGCGCTCTCTGCCCTGCGTCAGTTCGAGGAAGCCGATGCAATTCTCCAGGATTTGCAGGAGCGTTACCCGCACCGGGTGCTCGAAACCATGTTCGAACCTTGGCGGCTGCCTGGTGAAACCCTCCCCGATGGTCTGCCAAAATGTTATACCGCCCGAGGTTTGTACCTGATCGGATTTTTTGACGCTCAGATCAATAACGACTGGACCGACCGAGAAACGGTGCTGGCTAATATCGAGGAGTACGCGGCGGACGCCCTGCGTTATGGCTTCGTCGCCGGAATCGAGCCGTTCAAGCTATTGGCGCTGCCGATCGCGCCGTCCTTGCAACTGGCGGTGGCGCGCGCCCAGGCGACCGCGGTGGCGGCGCGCATGGCTCCTATTCGAGAAACGCTGCGGATCGAATGGCCGTCCGCTCCCTCCGATGGCCGACTACGGGTCGGTTACGTATCCGGCGACTTCCGCGAGCACCCTACCGCGCATCTGACGCGCAAGCTGTTCCGGGTTCACGATCGGAGCCGGTTTGAAATTATCGGTTTCAGCCTGTGTCCCGATGATGGTAGTCGCTACCGGCGGGAGATTGCCGCGGGCTGCGACCGGTTTGTGGACTTGGTCGAACTAAACCATGCCGAGAGCGCGGCGCGCATTGCCCGGGAAGGCGTTCATATCCTGGTTGATATGCATGGCTATACTCGTTTTGCCCGGCCAGAGTTGTTCGCGCTGCGCCCGGCACCGGTGCAGGTCAGCTTCCTGGGTTATCCGGGGACCTTGGGTGCCGATTACGTGCCTTACCTTATCGCGGACCGAACCGTGCTTCCGGAGGATCTGCGGTCCCAGTTCAGCGAGTGTCCGGTGTATCTGCCGGATTGCTACCAGGTCAACGATGACGAGCAACCCATCGCGGCCACGGGCATGACTCGGGCTGTCGCCGGTTTACCGGAAGACGCTTTTGTCTTTTGTTGCTTTAATACGCCGTACAAAATCGACCCGGAAACCTTTGCGGCGTGGATGCGGATTTTGCGGCGAACCCCCAATAGTGTGCTATGGTTACTGGCAGGCAGCATGCGGGGCAGCGAGCGGTTGCGCCAAATCGCCGAGGATCGGGGCATAAAACCAGAACGATTGGTGTTCGCGCCTCGTATGACCAAGGCCGAGCATCTGGAGCGGCACCGGTTGGCGGACCTGTTTCTGGATACGTTCGTCTATAACGCCCATACCACGGCTAGCGATGCATTATGGGCAGGATTGCCGGTCCTGAGCTTGCGGGGGCGCCTTTTTCAATCGAGGGTTTGCGCCAGCCTGCTAACCGCGCTAGGATTGCCAGAATTGATTGCCAAGGATGTGGTTGAGTTCGAGGATTTGGCGGTGACTCTGGCGCGAACGCCAGAGCGCTTGACCGAGTTGCGAACCCGGCTCGGAGAGCGCCGTTTGGCTGGACCACCGTTTGAAACGGTGCGGTTCGTGCGTGACTTGGAACAGGCCTTTTTGATGATGTGGGCCGCGCATGAGGCGGGGCATGGTCCGCGAATGCTTTGTGTTCAACGAGATAGTGCAGTCGCGGCGACCGGATGACGCAGAACCGCCGGGTGGGCAAGGGTGGCGGTGGCAAATTGATAATGATAAGTTGTCTTTTAGCAACAACAGACAGCACCGCCGCCGAGAGGTGAGCTGGGCGTAGAATAATACCCTAACTTACCGAATATCCATGATTTATTGGAATTGATCCCAGATGCTTGCGACTGCTGGTCTTGAAAAAGCTGTTGTTTAGTTCTATAGCTGTATTGACAGCAACACTTTGTTGTGTAAAATCCACAGACAGTGAGGCGTGTCTACCATAACCGTACAGAGCAAGCGTGTGCGTAACCGCTGAACTGTTTTTGGAATGGTCCGGAACCTTCTTGTAGGTTTGTTTTGTGCCAACGCTTAGGAGCTGACGCTATGAAGTTTAAGGTTAACAAAATTGCCGCCGCCGTCGCCGTGAGTCTGGGGACTTCGGTGGTCGGAATGAACGCCGCGCAGGCTGACGAAGTTCTCTTTCCTTATGTGGTGATCAGCGACACGGTGACCACCATCCTGACGGTCATCAATGATGATGACGCCAGAATCGACGATTTGCATTATCGGTATTATTACAAGAATGCCGCTAACGCCACGGATAACACGGCGAGCTGCGCCGAGGTCGACTATCGAGAGAGGACCAGCCCCAACGATGTCGTTACCTTCGACGCGGGTGGAATCTTCGGCGACAGCAAGGGTGTGTTGTTCGAACCCACGCAAGTCAACGCTGTGTACAACCGGGACTTCGCGCTGGCGTTCCGCAACCTTCCCAAGCCGATTCGCGCCTTCGCCATCGTGGACAATAATCGCCGCGTCGGCGATCTGCCCACCCCAGGCGCCACTGTAAGCGGCGAAGCGTTCATCATCGAATTCGCCACGGGTTCGGTCTGGGGATATGACGCTTACAACTCTTCCGAGATCTGGTCTTTCATACCTCCCGTGCCTCCGGCGACGGTGGGTACCCTGGTTCTCGAAAATCCCTACGACTTTTCTGATCGCGTCGAGGTAAATGGCGAAGTGCTGGTTCCGGCTCCCGCCAATGCCGACCCGGACAACTACTGGGTGCCGCTTGCGTTCATGCCGTGGGGCGAAGTCAAGACTCGGCTGTTTGTGACCCCGATCGGCACTCAATTCCCGTTTCAAAGGGCAGGCAACCTAGAAGCGACGATCGGCTTGCAGGTGTTCGACCCGAACAATCCCGCCCCTGACGTCGCATACGACCGCGACGAGAATCCGGTTTCCGGTCAAGTTCCACGGCGGGTGGTGTGCGTGGGGGCCGTGCAGGTCGAGGATATGATCACGACGGCGGCCCAGCAGTTCCTGGTGAACAGCGGTGGTTGGAGCAACGTCGCGGTGCGCGCCGGTCAGGCGGTGGTGATGAAGCTGGAGTTTAACGATACGACGTTTACCCTGGACGGTACTGAGGTTGGTGGCAGCTATAACAATGGCTTCTGGCTGCGCAAGGGCTTCCGTGAATCTTTGCCGCGGTTGTTCACGGTGGGTCCGGCGGGCCGGACCTGGAACGTGCTACCGGTGGTTGATATTCCGGGCGTCGATGCGAATGCGTCGTATCCGGTGATCGACCAAAGTCTGGTTCCGGTCGGTGTGCCCGTATTGCCTGTACAGGGGAACACTGATCCCCGCTACTACAGTGCCTGGCCCGCCAACCCGCAGTCGGTTCTGGATGCCATTAACGCGGGTCGGATCAGCGTCAGTCAGTAAAAGCCTCATTTCGGCCTAGGCCGGATGCGGAAAAGGGCCACTCCAGGTGGCCCTTTTCTATTTATTCAGGGTACTGATCGAGCCGCACGGATGATAACGGGTGATTCGGTCGCTTCCCGGCAGGTTTCAGAAGGTGTGACATGATTAACAAGTTGATTCTCGCCGCGATGAGCGTGCTACTGGCGGCCGCGGCCGCGGCGTCCGACCTCCTCAGTCCGGTCGTCTTGAACCAGCAGGTCCCGGATAGGTATACCACTTGGGATTTTGTGTTGTCTGGCAGCGGCAAACCCTGGTTCGCTTATTATGGCGCGGATAACACGTTATACGTGCGTCGTCCTGATGGTGCGGAAGTGGGGCTGGGTGCCACCGACCGGCCACGCGAGCAGTCCGGACTGGCTATGACTCCGGTCGGTGATGAGGGACTCGCCGTATTGTGGCGCGACAAGCTTCCCCGCAAATTTCTGTACCTCGTTCCCGAAATCGAACCGACCGGCGTCGTGCCGCCGCCGGTCGTGGTGGGCGGCGAGGAATCGGAACCACTGACCCGGTTGAGGTTGACACGAGTCGAGAACACCGACTATTTGCTCTGGCTGGGTGAAAAGGGGGATCCGGAAAACGGCGAGAAGTACCATCTGTATTTCCGTATGGCCGAACAGAAAGGTAAGGTGCTATCTCCAGTCGAGCAGGTTATGCCAGGGCGTTATCCTGCCTGGATCGTCGATCGGGAGTTGATCCCCGTATTTTCCTGGATGCCGCACGAAGGTCAGTTGGCGATGGCCATGCGGGTGTTCGACCGCGCTAAAAAAAGCTTCGGACCCCTCATAAAAATCGCCGATGCTCCACCGATCAGCCCGATCTTCGAAGCATTCAAGTCAGGCGACCGTTGGTTCCTGCTGTGGCTGGGCCACTACGGCGAGTTGGGTACCGAACTGCTGCTGGAGGGGGTGTACTCCGACGACCAGGGTCAAACCTGGAAGCGGTTTGCGTTCGAAAAACTGCGCGGCTTGGACATCGGCAGCGTCAACATCGCGACCGACCACGAGCGGCATATCCTGATCGCGATGGAAGGTAATCAGCGGTTTATCGATCCCGAGGATATGAAAAACAATATTTATGTCATCCGCTCCAACGACAACGGTACGACCTGGCAGATGCCTCAGACCGTGCGCCCGGATGAATTCCGGCCAACTACGGCCCAATATCCGATGCTGGCCATGGGAAACCAGCCGGGCACGGTCATGCTGGCTTGGGAAGACTGGCGTGGTATCCGACCCAATGTTTATGTGAGCCATTCTCAGGATTATGGCGCCACTTGGGAGCCGGCGTTGCCGTTGGGCCGGCCAGGGGTCTGGAATCTGGGCCTGGATCCGCAACGCCGAATATTGCTGTCTGGCCAGGATGGCCGTTTTCGATTGGTCGCCAGGCAGTTTAACGACGATTCCCTGCGGGATCGGCAAGATTACGTTTTATACGATTTTACTTGGGACGAGTTACGACGGAGTGTAGCTACTTTCCGGATACCGGAAATGCAGGCTCGAGCGGCCGAAGCCCGCCTGCGCGAGCGAGTATCGGCCTATTGGCAAGCCATGCAGGATGGGCAGTATGAAACCACCTACGCGTTGATGGATCCTTTCTTTCGCCATGGTCGCGATTTTAAGACGTACCGGTCCACGATGGGCGCCATTCGCTACCATCGCTACCAGGTCGGCCCAGTCCTTCAGCAAGGCAATATTGCCAAGGTTCAGGTTGAAATCGAGTCGTCGGTTCCGGAATTCAAGACTCCGTCCGGTAAAACCATCAGCCAGCCGATGAGGACTATTTCGCTCGTGGAAACCTGGGTGTTCGTGAACGAGGACTGGTATCGCGAGCATTACGATGCGGCGGCCGAAAGCACATCAACTCGCTACTGAAAACGATCCCTTGGGTTTTAGGCATCTAACCAGATGCGCATGCTTCGTGACCTTCCCAGGGCGTTTCGGCTGTTCCCGCCCTTTGTCGGGCGAGAACTGCGCGAGCAATACGCCGGTTCGTTGCTGGGCGTCGTCTGGAGCCTCTTGCAGCCGGTGTTATTCATTTTGCTGTACTGGTGGGTGTTCTCGGCCGTCCTGCGGATTCGCTTTCCAGAGGGTACGGCGCTGGCGGATACGCCGTTCATCGTCTTTCTGCTATCGGCGCTGCTGCCGTGGTTCGCCTTCCAGGAGGGCTTAAATCGAGCCACCGCCGCGATCGTCGCCCGCCGTGATGTGGTGCGCAAGGTCCACTTTCCGGTCCAAGTGTTCCCGCTGGCCGCCGCGACCGCCGCTTTCGTGGTGCATGTGGGCGTTTATTGGGTGTTTTTAGCCGTTTTTGCCCTGGGGCAAGGCGGCTTGTCGCCGAGTACGCTAGGCGCGGTGGTGGTCCTGTTGAGCTTGCAGTTCGCGGTGACCGCCGGACTTGGATTGCTGTTGGCGTCGCTCACTGTCTATCTGCGCGATACCGCTCAAGTGCTCGGGGTGCTGCTGATGGTGATGTTCTACACCGCGCCCATTCTCTACCCGCTGTCGCTGGCGCCGGCCCAGTATCACGGCCTGATGCATCTCAATCCCTTCACCGCCTTCGCCGAGGGTTATCGCCGGGCGGTGCTGGCGAGCATGTGGCCGGAACCCATGGCGCTGCTGGGGCTGACTCTGTTCGCCGGGATCGCACTGGCCGCCGGCGCGTGGGTCTTCCAGCGTCTGGAGCCGGGTTTTGCCGATGTGTTGTAGGAGGCGGTCATCCACCTGCTGATTCTGCATATTGCTTATGTGTTCGGCGGCGCCGAACGGACCACCGCCAATCTGCTACAGTTTCTGGATCGCCGGTCGATCAGCCGGGTTACCCTGGTGGCGCCCGGCGTACTTCGGCCGCTGCTGCCGCAACGGTATGATGAGTTCCGTGATACGACCGATTATGGCTTGGGGGGTGGATTTGAAAACGTCCCTAAGTTGCTGACTGACGCCCGGCGCATGGCGATACTGCTGCGGGAAATCAAACCGAATCTGGCATTGGGTATGATGCACTATCCCTCGGCCTTGGTGACGTTGGGCCAACGTCTTAGCTGTGGTCGGATGAAAACCGTGGCCAGTTTTCGCGGCCCTTTTTTCGAGTACATGCGCCATCACGAACGCGGGTTCCGCCGCCGGCTGTTCTTGCGGGCGGCGGTGGCCAGTACCGCGCGATTGGCGGATCGAGTGATCGTGCCTTCACAGGGTACGGCCGACGAATTGCGGCGACGGTTCCTGACCCCGACCCGGAGGACAGTGGTGATTCCCAACGGAATCGACCTCACGGCGGTGGAAAATCTCTCGCAACAGCCAGCACCGGAACTCGCCGATCTGCCAGAGGAAATACCGATCCTGTGTGCGATCGCCCGACTGGTTCCGGAGAAAAACCTTGGATTGTTGCTGGCAGCATTCCAGCAGGTACGATCTCAACAGCCTGCGGTGCTAATCATACTCGGCGATGGGCCGGAGCGGGCAGCGCTAGAGACACAAATCGCTAATTGGGGCTTGACTGGCGCGGTACGGTTTCTCGGCCACCGCGACAACGTGTATCCCTACTTGCGTCGCGCCGACGTGTTTATCCACACCTGCCAGTTCGAGGGNNCACCGATTGTCCCTACGGCCCACGCGAAGTGCTCGACGGCGGGGAATATAGAGTACTGGTGCCACCCCATGATCCTCAGGCCCTGGCGGCGGCGGTGTTGCGGCTATTAAGCGATCCAGTTCGCCGGCGCGCACGAGTTGCCTGTGGTTTGCGGCAGGCCGAAAAGTTGTCCATCCGGCGGATGGTCAGCGCATATGAGACCGAATTTTTGCGGTTGGCGAACGGGTGAAGGAGCGAGCGGCATGAATGGCGCCAACCTGGCCCTGCGCGTCAGTGGGTTAACCAAGGTTTATCGGCTATACGATCAGCCGATCGATCGGTTAAAGGAGCTATTATCCCGACGACAGCGCCACCGGGACTTCGTGGCATTGCAGGAGGTTAGCTTCGAACTTCCGCACGGCCGGACCCTAGGTATCGTGGGTGATAACGGTGCCGGAAAGAGCACCTTGCTGCAACTGATCGCCGGTACCCTGACGCCCACCTCCGGGAACATCGAGCGCACGGGTTCGGTGCTGGGCCTGCTGGAACTGGGGGTGGGGTTCCATGTGGAATTCACCGGCCGGCAGAACATTTTTCTTTACGGAGACGTGCTGGGTCTGCCGCGCCAGCAGATTCAGGGCCGGATCGACGAGATTATTGCTTTCGCCGAGTTGGAGGCCTTTATCGATCAGCCACTCAAGACCTATTCCACCGGGATGCGGATGCGGTTGGCGTTTTCGCTGATCGCCTCGCTGGATCCGGACCTGCTGATCGTGGATGAAGCGTTGTCGGTGGGTGATGTGTACTTCCAGAAAAAGTGCATCGACCGGATGATGGAGTTCAGAAATCGCGGTCGTACTATTATTTTTTGCTCCCACAGTCTGTATCAAGTCAGCATGTTTTGTGATGAAACACTTTGGCTGCGGGAGGGTCAGGTAAGGATGCATGGAGAGACCATGCAAGTTATTCCGGCTTATGAAGCTTGGCAAGCTCAACGCGGCGTTCAACGGGATCAGTTGGAAGCTGGAGAAAATCCGGAAATCCTGGTGCGCATCGTGAGCCTGGAATTATTGAACGAACTTCCTTGCCGACGCGGCGATGATTTACGCTTTCGATTGTTGGTTGAAAGCATCAATCCTGATCTTGCTTTTCACGTTTCCTTCTCGATCAAGATGCAAAGTGGTTATGGAGTTTTTGCAACGGGTACTCATTTGAGCGGTCGGCCTCCCTTGAAAGGTCTAAAACATGAAATCCTAATCACCTATCCGCAGGTACCCCTGCTCGGAGGGTTTTATAACGCCCATGCTCGAATTTTTGATGATCAGGGGCTGATGATTTATCATGAGAAAATCCTGAACGAATTTTCGGTTGAAAAAGATTCGCTGGAACTAGGCGTTTGTCATTTGGAAAATCACTGGCAAATCGTATAGCGGCTATTTTTTTCAGGGACGACGAATAAAAAAAATTTGATGAACTCGTTGTCCGAACGATTTGATGCGGCTGGAGATGCTTAAACGTTCACAAATCACCTGCTGATTGATTAGAGAGGTCTCGCTAATTTTTTGAATCTGTGCGGTGAGTTCGCGAAGTCCGGTTATTTCGTTGGCCATGCTGGTTATTTGAGAGTTGATCGTGTTTAACTGAGTACTGATCGAGTTGATTTGCTCGGAAATACAGTCGATTTTCTGTTGGTTGGCGTTTTCGAGAGAAAGATCTGGGTTGGGAGGTATGCCGTAAACCGCCAACCATGCGCCCCAGTGGGGCAGGAATCTTGTGAATCCTACGTCTCTTAAATCCTGCTCGGTCCAGTGCGAACGGTGCGTTTCCAGCGGATAGCCTTCTATCCACTGTTCCTGCCAGTTTTTGGGCACTGATAGAATGATGGCCCGGCCAATTCGTTTCAGGTGGTTGATAAGCTGTATTCCAGCCTCCCGATCCAAATGTTCGATCATTGCCAGAATCAGAATCAAATCATATTTACCCTCAGCGAGAGTGGGCACGATGTCTAGCGCATTACCCAGATGGATGCTATCGTAAGCCCAGCGGGGAATGAAAGGAATATAAGTTTCGCAGCCCTCAATGCCGTCGATTCGCGTGTTCCAAGTTTGCGATCCATCCAGTTTTCGATAGAATTCGGGGTCGTGATACAAATCGAGATGAATTCGACAAAGCATTCCATAAACGCCAAGTCCACAGCCAACATCGAGTATCGAACGCGGATTCAGGTGGGTAATTTCAGCTAGAATGGGTGAGATCTGTTCGATATTGCTAAAAGGCATCAGATTCGTTCCCTCTAAAAAATGTCTAAATCACCCATAGTATAATAGAGATTGGTACTGACTTCATGAGTCGGGATCGGTAGTCGCCAGATCATGTTAGCGACCACGACCTCGGTCAATTCCTGCTGTCCACCGCAGACCTCACGCCAACCCTGCGGCAGCCAGAAGTTTACCGTGGTTGCACCGCTTGCCGCCGCCGCTCGATCCAGCGCGGCCAGTGCCGGTTTTAACCAGCGACGCGGCAACAGTAGGTCGACTACTTGCAGTTGCTCGTTATTCCGTTGCGTCACCGCCCAGCCTAACAACCGACCGGCCAGATGCAGCCCCACCAGTGCATAGCTCCGAGAGGGATGAGTGGCGTAGCGCCAGCGCAGATAATCCCGGTCGCGGATCAACGCCAAGGCAAAGCCGGGCGCCAACCGCGCCCATAACCCATCCAGCCGTTGATCATCCCAGGCGAGCGGTCGGGTGTACAGCAGAGGAAACGAGATCCGTCGGGCTGATCGATGGATGACTGGAGCCTGTTCCACCCGACCGTAAACTCGGACGTACTCACCGAGCCGGAATGGCCGTTGTCCGGGAAATCCATAGGCGAAGGCGTCCGGCCAGCGTTCCGCCAATCCGCCGAGGAGTTTCCGCGCCAATTGGGCGAACAGGTTCCGCCTACCCATTTGGCCGCGGGCGGCGGGATGCACCATGACATCGCAGATCTGGAAGAACGGTAGTGGCCGGCTGTTCCGCCAACCCCGCAGCGGAATTGCCCCAGCATGGCCTACCAGTCGTCCCGCCGAGTCGAAAGCCAGCTGTGCTGGTGGAGTCGGAGTCAGGCCGGTGCCGGTATATTTCCAGCGCCACTGACTTTCGGTCAACGGCTGACCGAACACAATGCCAAATAGCTCGGTGATGGCGGGCTCGTCACCGGGCCGATAATGGCGGATATGGTAAGCTTTATCGTCTTGACCGCTCATAACACCAATGACTAGCGAAACCGAGCTGATACCGTACCACGCCGTGCAAACCCTGGGAACGGGCAGCGTTTTGGTGCTGGCGCCACATCCTGACGACGAGGTCTTCGGTTGCGCCGGCGTGATCATGCGCCACGTCGCCGCAGGCGACCCCGTCACGGTGATCATCCTGACCGACGGGGGGAGCCTTCAGGGTAGTGATCTGGAGCGACAGAACTACGCGGCCCAGCGCCGCCAGGAAAGCCGGGCGGCGGCGGCTATTCTAGGGTATGGCGAACCTCAATTCTGGGAATACCGCGACCGGGAACTGGTCTATGGTGAGTCGCTGGTGCGCCGGCTCTGCGATACCGTGACGGCCGCGGATGCCCGCTGGCTTTATGCGCCTTCCCCGTATGAATTGCATCCCGACCATCGGAACCTGGCTTTGGCCGCGCTGGAGGCTGCCCGTCGTCTGGGCGGCGAATTGACGCTGGCGTTTTACGAAATCGGCGCGCCCTTGCCGCCCAATCGCTTGCTGGATATTTCCGACTTATGGGAGCGCAAGCGCCAGGCCATCGCCTGTTTTACCAGTCAGTTGGCGACGCAAGCCTATGATCGCCACGTCGAGGCGTTGAACCGCTACCGCACCTATACGCTGCCGCGCGAGGTCGAGGCGGCCGAGGCGTACTGGGTGATCGACGGGAACGAAGCCGCCGGGCAATTTCAGACGCTTTACGCAACGGTCACCGACTGGTGGCGAGTCGCCAATGCCCAGGAAGCCATACCGGCAGGTCCCTTGGTCTCAGTGATCGTTCGCTCCACCGGGCGCTCGGAACTGACTACGGCGCTGGCCTCGTTGGCGGCGCAAACCTACCCACGCCTTGAAGTCGTGCTCGTGGATGCGCTGGGGACAGGCGAACTGAAACCGGACTCGGCGTCATATCGGTTTCCGCTACGGGTGGGGAACGCCGGTCGTCCGCTGGGGCGGAGCGCCGCCGCCAACCTGGGCCTCGCGCTAGCTCAGGGCGATTGTCTGATTTTTCTGGACGACGACGACTGGTTCGAACCGGACCACATTGCGGGACTGGTCGATTTGCTGGATGAGGACTCGACCACCATCGCCGCTTATGTGGGGGTCCGTTGCGTCCGACGTTCGGGCGACGCCTGGGAAACAGTCAGGATTTATAACGATCCTTTCGACGACATCCGGTTGCGCTGCGAAAACTTTATTCCAATTCATGCCCTGCTGTTTCGCCGGGAAGCGTTGCGGGGTACATCGCCATGCCGCTTCGACGAGCGGTTCGACTTATATGAAGACTGGGATTTCTGGTTGCAATTGCGGGAGCGAGGTGGGTTCCGGCATCGTGATGCGATTTCCGCCTGTTACTGGATTCACGAAGGCGGTGGTCTGGGGGTAGCGGCGGACGAGCAGCGTGCCTTGGCGGCGTTTGAGATCCTGATCGCGAAATGGCGATCGCGCTGGACCGACCGGGATTTGATGGACCTTATCGCCCGGACGCGGCATTTGCAACGATTGCTACAAGATACCGAGAAACAACGCGCCGAGTCCGTGCGGAAAGTCGATGGACTCACGTTATCGGTCGATCACCAAGGCGCGCAACTGGAGGCGCAACGCGCCGAGTTGGAAACGCAACGCGCCGAGTTGGAAACGCAACGCGCCNNCGCCCCCTTGCGGAACGGCGCGTGCTGGTTGCGCCAGCAACGGAGTAGTCTGGCCGTCCTGTTGGAACGATGGGCGTGGCGGGCGGGCGTGGCGGTTTACCGGGGACCGGGCGGCCGGCTGTTGAGCCGGTTGCCCTTCGGCTGGAAGCAGGCCGCGCGCCGCTTGCTGCGACAGGGGGTCGTACCGACGAAACCGGCGGCGGTGGGATCGGCTCGCCTGAGGGAGGAACCGCCGCTGGTCAGCATCATCGTGCCGGTCTACAACCATGCCGAGTATCTGGAGCGCTGTCTGCGCAGCGCCCTGGAGCAAACCTACCCGGCGATCGAAGTCATCGCCGTGGACGATGCGTCGCCCGACCCCCGAGTCCGGGAGATTCTGGATCGACTGGCCGGTCACCTGCGGTTGCGCGTGTTGGTCAACCCGGTCAATCTGGGCATTTCCCGCACTCAGAACCGGGCGCTCATCGAATCCCGTGGCGATATCATCGGGTTTCTGGATTGCGACGATGTGTTGACTCCGGATGCAGTCGCCACCTGCCTGAGCTACTGGGGCGACGGGATCATCTACGCGCACTCGGCCCGGGTCAATATCGACGAACGCGATGAAGAAGTCAGTCGCATCTCATTCGAGCATCTACCGCGTCAGGATTATTTCACCGAAAACCTGGAACGGATGTACGCCACCCACTTCAAGCTAATCGGCCGGGAGGCGTTTGTTCGAGTTGGACTGTTCGATCCACGCTTCGATGCCGCTCAGGACTATGACATGCTGATGCGGATTGCCTTTCACTATCCCAGCTCAGCATTTGTTCACGTTCCAGCATTCGTGTACTACCATCGCTTCCACAACCGTCAGGCCACTTCGACACAGAGTGACAGCCAGCGGGAAGCGACCATTACCATCCAGAACGAAGCCCGGTTGCGGCAGGCGATTCGCGAGGGTCGCTTCGACCGCTTTTTGTCGATCATCATGCTGTCGTTCGGCAAGCAACGGCAGACCTTGGCGGCGCTGGAGAGCTTGCGGGCGACCGTGCGAGTGCCACACGAGATCATTCTGTTCGACAACGGTTCGGAAGCCGAGACCGTGGCGTTTCTGCGAGAACATATTGATGGTCATTTTTCAAACGTGCGAGTGATCTATCATCCGACCAATCTCGGCCCGGCGGTCGGCCGGCGTGAGGCGTTGAAACATGCTTGCGGCGATTGGTTTCTGATCTTCGACAACGACGAAATCGCCGAACCTGGTTGGTTGGAAGAACTGCTGGTGCGAGCGTCGAGCCTACCCAAGGTAGGCGCGGTCTGCTGCAAGGTCGTATTTCCCAACCGGCGTTTGCAGTTCTCGGGGGGATTCATCCGCCATCTCGACGAAGAATTGATCGAACTGGGACTTTACGACCGGGAGCGGGATGTCACTGATCTGGCGACGGCGGTTTTCCGCGAATGCGACTGGTGCCCGATCGGCGCTACCTTGTTTACGATCAATCCGGGTTCGTTTCTGCATGAGGGTTATCCCAACGCCTTCGAAGATGCCGGCGTGTCCATGGCCCTGCGTCGCAAAGGATTGCGCCTGTTGAACAGTCCCGCTTCCTGGGTTTGGCACGAGCATTTTCTGTTTCAGGAAAAATTGGATATGGAGGAACGCTACCTCCACAGCCGTTACGACCCACGGCAAATGCTGATCAGCATCGCCAGCTTTTACGCGGAAACCGGGATGATCATTCGCGATGAGTATGTGTGGCGCGAGAACGGATTATTCGCGTTGAGTCGCGATGCATTGAAGGCGTTGCTGGACCAACGGCGAGTGGCGGCTTGACCCGGCTGGATATCGCCATTGTCACTCACGCCCCGGACCTGACGCTGCTGGCGACGGTGCTGGAACGATTGGACCGGTCCTTGCGCCATGCTCGTCGGCGGGGAGTGTTGACCGAGACGCGGCTGGTGCTGGTGGATAACGGTCCCGGAACCGGCTGGCGGGAGCCCTTGCAACAGTTGCTGGAGACTGCCCTGTTGCCCGCTTCCGTCGAACTGTTGAGCGGTCATGGCAACGTCGGTTACGGCGCCGGCCACAATCTGGCGCTACGTTGGGTTACCGACTCTCTCAACCCCACCTCCTCTCATACTCTCTCCCCCCGGGTAGGGGAGGGTTGGGGTGGGAGGGGCGAGCGATTGCCAGATGCTTATCATCTGATTCTCAATCCCGACGTGTTGTTGGAGGAAGACGCGCTGAGCGAGGGGCTGGCGTTCCTGGCCGCGCACCCCGAAGCTGGACTGGTGACACCGGCGGCTTGGGATAATGACGGTCGGCGACAATACCTGTGCAAGTCGTATCCAACGGTGCTGGATCTGGCGCTGCGCGGCTTTGCGCCGGCCGGGTTGCGACGATGGTTCCAGGCCCGGCTGGATCGCTACGAACTACGCGACCAAACCGGTGATGCAGTATTTTGGGACCCCCCGATCATCAGCGGCTGTTTCATGCTCGCGCGGCGGGCGGCACTGGAGCGGGTCGGGGGGTTTCGGCCAGAGTATTTCCTGTATTTCGAGGATTTTGATCTGAGCCTCCGACTGGCGGTGATCACACGACTGGTCTACATTCCGACCGTGCGGATCGTGCATTTCGGCGGTCGCGCCGCCCGCAAGGGAGCGCGTCATGTCGGTCTGTTTCTACGGGCGGCGGTCCTGTTCTTCAACCGGCACGGGTGGCGCTGGTGGTAACACTGGAGTTTTTTCAGAACCGCCCCGTGCTGGTGACCGGTGGTACTGGTTTTGTCGGCCGCCGACTGGTGATGGCGTTGCGGGAGCGCGGAGCGCGGATTCGAGGGCTGGTTCGGCCGGCCAGCACGATTCCGACGGACTGGAAGGGAGTGGAAACCGTGCCGGGCGATTTGAGCGATGCCCCCAGCCTGGCGCGGGCCTGCGTCGGGATGGAGACCGTATTCCACGCCGCTGGTTTTGTCCATGCCGACGCGGCGGAGACACCGGAGTGCGCTGCTCGACACTGGGCGGTGAATGCGGAGGGTACATGCGACCTGCTCGACGCCGCGACCGCCGCCGGGGTAAAACGCTTCGTGTTCGTGAGCAGCGTCAGGGCGGTCGGCGAGCCAGGGCCACGTTGCGTGGACGAACTCTGGGACGCACCACCGACAACACCCTACGGCCGAGCCAAGCGCGCCGCCGAGGAGAGGGCGCTGGCAGCGGGTCGCGAGACGGGTATGCATGTGATCATTCTGCGCCCCGCACTGGTCTACGGGCCGGGCATGAAAGGGAACCTGACGCGACTGATCGAAGCCGTTCGCCGGGGTTGGTTCCCGTCCCTGCCGGAGACCGGTAACCGCCGCTCGATGATTCATGTGGACGACTTAGTGCAAGCGCTCCTGTTGGCCGCCGCGCATCCCGCCGCCGCCGGTCAGACCTATTTCGTCACCGACGGCCGACCGCTTTCGGGCCGGGAGTTGTACGTGATCCTCCGCCGGGCGCTGGGAAGGTCCCCACCGTGCTGGGCGATACCGGCGAGTGCGCTCCACGGCGCGGCCGGATTGGTGGATGGCGTGCTGTGGCTGGTCGGCCGTCGGGAACGCTCGGCGCGCGGCGCGTTGGACAAATTATTGGGTTGGGCTTGTTACGATTCCAGCCGAATCGCCAATGCCTTGGGTTACCGTCCAGTCTGGGATCTGGAAAGCGCCTTGCCTGAGTTATTGCAAGGAAAACCATCATGATGGCTTTGCACGGGCGGATTAATCGGTTGGGACGCCCGTCGTGGCTTCCGCCGTGGTTGGCCGCGCTGACTGTGGGCGCTGGCCTAACCCTGCTGGCGGTGGTGCTGTACTACCTGATGGGAAACCATAGCCAGGCGAACGTGCCGTTGCACTGGAATGGCGGCGATTTGCAATTGATCGGCGGCCGGGGCGAGGCGACCCCGGACGCTGGCGGCAGCTTGCGCGTCCTGCCCTTCGCCGCGCCGGGCATCGTGCTTTGGACCCCGCCCCGCTGGATCAACGCCGGACTGTATGGCGAGTTGGTGTGGGTGATCGATGGTCTCGACGACCGCCATCCGCTGACGCCGATCTGGCGAACCAGCGAGGGGCAGGGGCGTCAAGGGACCAAGACCCCCAGCGCCGCCGGTCGAGCCGATCTGCGCCTCGGTCCTGACTGGGCGGGAACCGTCGCATCCCTGGGCGTCTTTATTCCCGGTCCGGTCTCGGCGCCGGTCACCATCCATCGGCTTGAACTGCGCCCGGCGACGTTGACGACCAGAGGATGGCTGGAGCAATTATGGGCGGAATGGACGGCGCATGAGGATTGGAACCAGCGCTCGATCAATTTCGCCGCTGGCGCCACCGTCCGACCGTTGGGACCGTTGGTCTTGCTCGCGGTGATCTGGATCGGTCTGAGCGGAGTGCTCTATGCGACCTGGACGCTGGCGGGCGGCGAGCGGTTGCGGCCAGCGCCGTTCGTCGCGCTGTTCCTGCTGGCCTGGCTGCTGCTGGACGTGCGCTGGCAATGGGAGCTGGCGCACCGACTGGAGCATACGAGGGAACGCTTTGCCGGGAAGGATGAGATCGAGCGACGGCTAGCGGATCTGGATGGGGATCTCTACCAGTTCGTGCTGGCGATCCGGCAGCGTCTGCCCGTGCATCCGGTCCGACTGCTGATCGCCAGCAACGATCCTTCGGGTTTCGTGGCCGGCCGCGTCCGTTACCATCTGCTGCCGCACAATGGCTACATGGGGTTTGCACGGCCCCCCAGCACGGCGCGCACGAACGATTATGTGCTGATTCTGGAGCCCTTGCCCGAAGTGCGCTTCATCCCGGATCGACAGGCGTTGGAGTGGGAAGGGGGACGGTTGCGGGCGGAGCGGTTGTATTCAGCGCCGGAAGGGGCGCTGTTTCGGATCGTGGACGGGTAGCGGGCGATGGAGTGGGTTGGGTTATATGTAGGACTGGCGCTGATCGTCCCGTGGTTGGCCGGGACCTTGTGGGTGCGGGCGCTGTGGCGCGAGGCCGCGCCGGGCGTTTGGCCGCTGGCACTGGGCTACGGCTATTTGCTCGGGCTGCTGGCGGCGTTGCTGTTGCTGCATGTCCAGGCGGCGCTGGGCCTGCCGTTGACCGTTGTCGGTCCATCGAGCGTGTTGGGACTGTTGGCGCTGGCGGGTGGCGTGCTGGCGTGGCGGCGGACAACCGTTGAGTTTCCCCACCCCGATCCGCGGGGGGGGAAGGGGACCTCGCGGATAGAGGGTAATGGTCATCGAGAGGAAGCGCCGAAGGCGGGATTGGAATGGCCAACAATCCTGTGGGTGTTGCTGCTGGTCTGGCTAGGCCTGCGACTGGCCGGGCTGGCGCTGGAGATCTGGTGGCGGCCGCTGTATCCCTGGGACGCCTGGACCACCTGGATGGTGCGTGCCCGAGTGTGGGCGGAATTGCAACAATGGGTTCCCTTCG
>JRYF01000333.1_pt1 | contig 22109 bp, 26 predicted proteins | sample 235331 | NCBI WGS metagenome assembly JRYF01 (sample SAMN03074217, study PRJNA261475) | activated sludge metagenome | biome: Wastewater Treatment Plant; feature: Wastewater; material: Activated sludge; isolation source: activated biomass of a wastewater treatment plant treating hydrocarbon... ...
AGCGCCTGAAGCGCCGCGAGAAAAGTCGCTCGTTCCCATGCGATAAGTGCAGGGGAGGTGAGTTACACGCCACGCAAAAAAATAGTGCGGCGCGAAAACGGCGGCGGCGGCAGGAGCTCAGATCTCGATCACGAAGGCCACGCGCGCAGGCGCCCGGCCCTCGATCACACCAGCCCTGACGAACGCCGGCTCACCCACGCCGACCTGCGCCCCGCGCACCCGCTGCTGAGAGCCGTCCGGGTACTCCACCGTGGTGGTGTTGCCCTCGTGCACCGCCAGGACGGTGCCGATCAGCAGCGACGGCTGCGGCAGCAGCTCGGTCAACCGGCGGTAGGCGTTGCTCACAGGTGCCGCTCCAGGCCCAGCGTCTGCCGCACCGTCGTGTGGTCGCCACTCACCTGCACTCGGCGCACCAGGCCGCGCCAAGACCCCGCAGGATCGACCACCTCCACCAGCCTCCCAGGGTCGATCACGCCGGGCTCGCCCGGGCCCGTCAGCACCGGCAACGTCAGCGTCATGTCCGCCCGCTTGCCGACGGCCCCCAGCAGCGCCTCGCCACGCTGCCGCGCCGCGTCCAGGTCGGTGATCATCGGGTCCGTCACAAGCGGCAGCAGCAGTGCCGGCGCCGTGCCGGTGCGCTTGACCAACGCCAGCACGCCCTGGCTCTCGCCGCTCACGTACACGCCCTCGTACGGCGGGCGGTCGGCGCGCTGGTGTCCCTCCACCACCACCGCGTCCAGCGCGATCGTGACGTCCGGGTCCTCGTCGCCCCAGTGCCATGGCAGCACCGGATAGCGCGGCGCCACCACCAGCACGTCGCCCGCTCGCGGGCTTGCCAGCACCGCGCCGATCGCATCGGCCACGCGCCGCGCCACCGCGAGCGGCGCGCCCCTCATGCTCCAGGCGCCCGCCGGCAGCAGCCAGTCCGTGCACTGCCAATCCAGCAACACGTCGGTGCCGAACAGCGCCTCCTCGATCACTTGCTTGGCCGTCATCGGCACCGCGTTGAGCCAGCTCCTCTCGGCCGCGTAGGGCGCCCCGAGCAGCACCCCGGCGCTACGCGCGGTGACCGTGGCCGACGTGCGCCCGAAAGCCCGGTTGCGCCTCAGCCCCTCGACCACCAGCTCCCACACCATGCCGTCGAGCGTCACCCGCACGCGGGCCGGCTCGCCGCCCACCGGCGCCAGGTCGGCCAGCAGCTCGGGCCGGCCGGTCATCGTCGAGGTCCAACCGTATGAGTCGGCGTCGGCCTCCAGGTCGACGCTCGTCACCGGCAGCGCCAGCAGGTCGGGTAGCCGCTGAGCCAGCAGCGCATGCGTCATCACGTAGCTTCTCCTCGAGCCGATCGCCAGCCCTCCAGGGATGCGCGGGCGGCGCACGCACTCCTCGCGTCCCAGCACCAGGTCCAGCGAGGCCGTCTCGACCAGCACGCAGAAATGCAGGTGCACCATGTCCCCGCGCGGCACCAGACCTATCGGACCCGGCGCGCGCGGCAGCGGCACGTTCGGCGCCACCACCCACTGCGCCAGCCCCCAGGGCCAAACGGCACGCACGCCCGCAGACTCGGCATCGCCCCATGGCACGGCGGCCTCGCCCCAGGCCTGCCCGGCCAGGCGCCAGCCCAGACCCGCCCGCATCGCCAGACCCTGCGCAGCGCCCCAAGGCAGCGCGCCGCCGGCGTGCGCCTGGCCGGGCCGGCCCCAGCGCAGCGCCGTCGCGTAGGCCAGCGCCTGCGCCACGCCCCACGGCAGCTGGTCGGCGCGTGCAGGCACCGCGGTGGCAGCGCCCCATGGCAACGCGTCGCGGCCGGCCACCAGCGGCCCGCCGAACGGCGCCCATGGCAGCACGGTCGGCACGCCAACCTGGTCGCCGTCGCCGCGCCACGGCAATCGGTCGGCGGTACCGGTACCGGCGCCATCGACGCGGCCCCAGCCCAACCCCGCGCGGCCGCTCGCGCCGGCGGTCGCCAGCACCCCGACCTCGAACTCCACCGCCAGGCCCACGCGCAGGTCCAGCCGCGCCTCGACGATCAGGCCGGAGTCGCTCTCGTACTCCCCGAGCACCAGCGGCACGTCGTTGCCGGGCAGCGCCACCGCGCCCAGCGCCAGGAGCAGCTCGACCGCCGCCATCGTCAGCCCGTCAGCCGGATGCGCCCCAGCACGATGCGCAGCACGTGCCCCGGCGTCACCACCGGCGAGTCGACCACCACCGCGGCCGGGTCCTCCGGGTCGTCAGGTGTGGCCGCCAGCCGCGCCGTCATGTCGACGTAGGCCGTGCCGGTCCCGTCCACCAGGCGCGCCCAGGTCGGCGTCGCGCCCGACGTGGCCACCGCGCTGGGCGACGGCGCATGCAGCACCAGGTCGCCGTCAACGACTTCGCCGGCCGGTAGTTGCAGCGGCAGCTCGCACACCAGCGGCGCGGCACCGGCGGCGGCCCCGAGCGCGGGCCGAGCGCCGCCGTACACCAGCACGCGTGCTGGATCCGGCGCGCCATCAAGCGCGGCCAGCAGGCCGGCCATTGCGGCGGCGCTGCCAGATGGCGTCACGCCCACGCTCACGGCCACGCCACCGGCTGCACGTTGTCCTGCACCGCCGCCCGGAACACGCGCGGGCCGTCGTAGGCCAGCACCGTGTAGCGCTCGCGCGGGTCGATGCCAGGGAACTCGTAGACGCCGGTCACCGGGTGCGACCACACTTCGTCGAGGCATACCGCGTCGCGTTCGCGCACCAGGCGCACGCGCCGGCGCACTGGCTCGTCGGGCGTGCCCTTGATCTTCACCGTCCCGGCGATGCGGCCCAACCCGCTCCAACCCACCCGCAGCAGGAGGAATCCCCCGCCGAACGTAGTCCGGTGGTCAGGCACCGCGAACAGCGCGTGCGAGAGCTGCCCGGTGACCAGCTCGGCGGCCGTGTGGCTCATCGCCAGGGACCGGTGACGTCGACGAAGCCGCGGCCGAACGCGCCGCCGCCGCCACACACGAGCGCGATCAGCGTCCGCCCGGTCAATCCGGTGATCCCGGTGACCTTGTCCATCGCCGCGAAGTGCGTGCTGCCCAACCGTTGGGGGCAGTAGTACAGGCCTGGCAGCTCACCGCGCAGCACCGTACCGCTGGCCTCCGTCAGGTGGATGTCTGACAGTAGCAGCGCGTTGTCCGCCACGTTCGGGTACGCCACGTGACCCCCGGCTTCGCCGCCCGAGTAGTTTGCCGCTGTCGCCGGCAGCACTGGGCACCACGCCCCCCGCCCCAACTGGACCGAACCACCCACGCCGGAGCTGCCGCGCGCGACGTACATGTGGGCCGTGCTGCTGCCCTGGTACAGCAGGTCGCTGAGCGTAACCCCCGCCGACCCGGTCAGGTCACTCGCCGCCGCCGCCAGCGCGCACGCCCACCCATCGGCCGCCTTGCGCGAGCGCACGTCACCGAACCCCCAGGTCGAATACCCGCTGGCTTGGTGCCGCACGTTCATGAGCCAGCCGCGCGAATCGCCCACCAGCACCCAGTCGGCATTGCCGCCGCCTGACGACCGCTTGAGCACATGCAGCCCCCCCGACGCCTGCGCCCCGGTCGGAAACGGCCCGGTGCCACTGTTGACATCGGTCATGTCCTCGTAACCCACCGCGCGCGCCGTCGTCGTGCCGGTATCGTCGATCCGCAGGAACAGTCGCGTGCCGGCCATGTCCGCCGAGCGGAACACCGACACGTTGCCGCTGTTGTACGGCCGCGCGAAGCCCAGCGGCGCCAGCTTGTGCGTGATCACCCCCGTGGCCGCTTGGTTCGGGATGCCGGTGGCGTCGAACGTGTAGCTGTTGCTGGTCGTCGAGAGCACCCGCTGCTCGCCGTTGACGGTCCCGCCCGTGACAGTGGCGCCCGCGATCGACGCCACCGCGCCGGGCTCGAACGGGTGCCCGGCCGCGATCGTCACCGTCGCCACCCCACCGCTGACCACCAGCGAGTCGACCGTGGCCGATCCCCAGCCGTCCACCAGACAGGCCTGCAGCACCGCCAGAAGCGAGCCTGCCGTGTTGCTCAGCGACGGCGCCCCGGGCACCCCGTGGTGGAAGTACTTCACCGCTGTCGTCATGATGATGCTCGCTCAGGTGTTGATGTAGCCGCGGAACTCGACGATCACTCTGTCGTCCCCTGTGGGCTCGCTGGGCTTGCAGCAGCGCAACGACCACAAGGCAGCGCTCGCGCCGGCAGTGTTGAACCGGAACACGTTTCCGGCGGCCCAACCCACGCCCCAACCGGCGGCCGGGATGCTGAAGTAGGGCACGCCGGTGGCCGGGTTCACCGGCGCGAACTCCGCGCCGGTGCTGCCGGTGCCGACCTCGCCCACCTGCTCGCCGACGACGCGAAACGCCGTGGCGTTGGTGAAGATCACCGCCCAGCGCTCGCCCACCGCGCCGCGGTTGGTCACCACGATCGGGTTGACCGTGTCGTTGAAGTCCGCCAGCGGCTCGCCGCCGATGCGGGCGTCGCTCCACACACCCGTCCAGGCCTGCTGCGCAAAACCGCCGACCACGCGGCTGCGCAGGTCGCCCAGGCGCACCAGGCTGCTCACCCGCGCCCCCGCCGGAAACGCCCGGTTGACGCCGAAGCTCAACGTCAGGTCCGTGCCGGCGATGCTCGCGATCAGCCGCAGGTTCTCGATCCGGTGCTCGATCGTCACCGGCTGCGCATACCCGGTCACGTCCTGGAACTCCACCGTCCCGGCCGCGAGGTCGGCCGTGCAGCCCACGCCCGCCGGCGGCGGCGCGCCGGCGTCGAAGCGGGCATGTACCGTGCCGTCGCTGCCGATCACGCGCAGGCGCGCCAGGTTGGGCCGGCCGACGTCGACCACGTCCTCGTCGGCCACGGCCGTGGGCCCCACCACCGTCGTGTGGTGCACCAGCACCGGGTCGCCGGCGCTCAGCGCCGGCACGCGGCCGCCGCCATCCTCGAACGGCGCCGGCGCGATCCCGTCGGCCCCGATCGGGTACGGCCCGGCCTCGGCCCACGGCACCACCAGGGCGGTGACCTTGTCCACCGGCAGCTCGGTGTCGTCGGCGTCGATCGCGTCGGTCAGCGTGGCCACGCCGTAGACGCGCACGGGCTCGAAGAGCGGTATGCCGTAGTAGACGCGGTGCGGGTAGTCCGACGGCGCGCCGCCGGGCAGCGTCGGCACCAGACGGTCCAGGAACACCTGCCGCCAGTAGTAGGTGGGGCCGCCGAAGGTGGAGCCCAGCGCCGTCACCGTGGCCACCGCAACCAGCGGCATCGTACCGTCCGCCGCCAGGCCGATGCGCACGCCCACCACCAGGCCGGCCGGCAGCAGCCCCGCGACGCTGTCCACCCGCACCAGCACATAGTTCTGCGACGCCGCGCGCGCCTGCACAAACGGCGCCGGCGGCACCGACCACGTCGATTCCAGGTTCCCCACCGCCGTCGCACGCTCGGTCGCCAGGTCGCCGGTCGTGAAGATGCAGGCCTCCACCTCCGGGTCGTCCGGCGGCGTGTCCAGCAGCGCATAGGCGCTCAGCAGCACGTCGTTGTCTTCGCTGAGCACCTGGCCGAAGATTTTGCGCAGGCTCGTGCGGCCGGCGAGCCGCTCGAAGTCGGTCAGGTCGTCGAAGACGTTGTTCTTCTGCCCGTCGACGACCACGTCGCCGCTCATGCGGCCGCCGCCGTCGGCGAAGTCGGTCATCCGCAGCGAGCGGAACAGGCGCAGGTCGTCGAGGGTGATCGGCATGGCAGGCTCAGACTGCGATGAAGCGCAGGGTCACGCGGTAGTGGTCGTCGGGCTGCGGGTCGGCCTCCGGGTGCACGGGGTCGGCCTGCAGCCAGCCGGCGCCGTGGTCGAACAGCACCGCAAAGGCCGGCTCGCCGCGCACGCTCAGCATCAGCTGCGCACCCGGCACCGCGGCCCACACCGCCAGCTGGTCGAGCTGCGCGCGCGTCATCCAGCTGCCGCTGGCCAGCGTCACCGGCCGGCCGGCCTGGCGCGTGCTGTGCTCCACCAGCAGCGCGCCGGTGATGCTGTACTCCCGCTGCTCGCGCACCGGGCTCCACTGCAGCTCGTCGGTCCACAGCAGCGGGTGGTCGAGCGTGAGCGTCGTCACGCCGTAGGTCAGGGTGGTCATCTCAAGGCCCCGCGCCGCTCGCCCGCATCGCGTCCTCCAGCTCGCGGATCAGCTGGTCCGCCATGGTCGGCGAGGTCTCCACCGGGATCGGCGCGCGGCCGTTGACGCTCAGCTCCACGCGCACCGTCTTGGCTGCCGCCTGCTCGGCCGCCTGCTGCGGGCTGCCGGCGAAGCCGCCGTAGGCGCCGCCCAGGCCCGAGCCGGGCGCCGGCCGCCACCCTTCCGGGCGCCGCCAGCCACCGGCCAGCCGCTTGCCGTCGGCCGTGCGGCCCGGGATCTGGTAGCCCACCATCGTGTACACCCACGGGCCCGGCTCGCGCGGCGGCACCGCCTGCAGCGTCACCGAGTGCGTCGTGTCGCGGCCCGACCAGTCCAGCACGCTCGGGCCCGCGCTTTCCCCCGGGCCGCGCACGCGCTGCATGCCGTAGTTCTCCAGCTTGCCGATCGCGCCGGCGAGCTGGTTGATGTACTCGCCCATGCGGTTGACCTCGCGCCCGGTCTCGTCGACCTTCTTGCGCACCCCCTCCACCGCGCGCTCGGCATCGCCCATCGCCTTGACGATCAGGCGGCCGGTCTTGTCGAACTCCAGGGTCAGGCCCAGGGCCGAGGCCTGCGCCTTGAGCGACGAATCCGCAACCCCGCCGTTGGCCGCCACTGCGGCATCGGCGTAGCGCTTGAAGGCGGCCTGTTTCTGCTCCAGGGTCACGCCGGCGTCATTGCGGATCACCTGCCACGCGCGGCCCAGCTCGTCGGCGAGCTTCTTCGCCTCGTCCTTGGTCGTCAGGCCGAAGCGCTTCATCGCCTGCTCCAGCTCGGTCAGCGTCTCCTTGCCCTCGGCGGCCTTGCGCTTGATGCTGTCCAGCAGCGCGTCGACCTGCGCCTGGCTGACCTCGCCGGCCTTGCCCAGCGCCTCGATGCGCTTGCGCAGCTCGTCCAGCTCGGTCTGGTTGCGGGCGGCCTCGATCATCCCCTGCAGCGCCTCGCGCAGGACCTTGCCGGTGTCCACGCCCTGGTCGCGCAGGTGCCGCAGGCCGCCGGTCAGCTCGTCCAGGCGCTGCAGCTTGGTGCTGAACTCGGCGGTGACGACCTTGGCGCTGCCTGCCAGGTCCACGCCCAGCGCCCTGGCCGCCAGGCGAGCGGTGGTTTCCTGCTGCGCAAGGGCTTTCTGGCCGGCTGCGGCCGCATCGCCCACGCCGGCGAGGGCGGTGGCGGCCTCCTGCGCCGCCGCGGGCAGCGCAGGGCGCACCGGCGTCTCCAGCATCTTGCGCACGGCCTCGTCGCCGTCCTCGGCCGCCTTCTTCGCGCGGAAAAACTCGTAGGCCAGCGACGCCACCGTCAGCAGCAGCCCGATCGGCAATGCAGCCCGCAGCGCCAGCAGCGCGCGCGACAGCAGCGTCGTCGCGGTGGCAGCGGCCGTGATCGGCCCGGTGGCCGCGCCGGCCGCCACGCCCATGGCCGCCGTTGCGCCCGCCGCGGCGCGCGCAGGCGCCACCACGGCCGTCGCCGCGGCGGCCTTCAGGCCGAGCGCCGTGGCCGCCAGGCCGGCGGCGCGCGTCAGGTTGCCGATGGCGAACACCACCGGCCCGATCGCCACCGCCAGCGCCACCGCCCCCGCCGCGGTCGACTTGATCGGCCCGGGCAGCTCGTTGAACAGGTTGATCGCGCTGGTCGCGGCTTCCAGCAGCGGCGTGAACGCGGTCAGCGCCTGGCCGAGCGAGATCTGCACGTCGGCCATCGCCGCCTTGAAGCGCTCGCCGGCGAAGCCGGACGTCTCCGCCATCTTGCCGAACGCCTCGTCGGTGGCACCGGCGCGCCGGCCCATGCCGTCCAGGATCTCGGCGAACGAATCGGCCTGCGAGCCGGTCAGCGCCAGCACGCCGCCCAGCGCCTCGACCTGGCCGAACAGCGTGGCCATGATCTCGGTGTTGCCGCCGGTCTTCAGCGCTACCTCTTGCAGGAACCCCGCCAGGCCCTTGCTCTTGAGCGCCGCCGCGTCGAACTGCAGGCCCAGCTCCTGCGCGGCCTTCTGGGCCTCACCGCTGGGCTTGATGATGCTGCTGATGATGCCGCGCAGCTGCGTTACGCTCTGGCTGGTGCTCGCGCCTCCCTTGGTCAGCGCGGCGGTGGCGCTCAGCACCTCCTCCAGGCTGACGCCGGCCTGGCTGGCGATTGGCGCCACCTGGCCGATGCTGCTCGACAGCTCGCCGACGGTGGTCTTGCCCGCCCGCATCGCGGTGAACAGCGCGTCGCTCACGTCCCCGGCAGAGCCTGCCGCGTCGCCGTAGGCGTTGAGGATGGACGTCAGCCCGTCCGCGGCCGTCGTGATGTCGGTCACGCCGCCCACGGCCAGCCTGTTGGCCGTGTCCAGGATGCTGGTGGCCTGCGCCGCGTCGCTCGCCCCGGCGCTGATGATCTGGTACAGCGCCTTCGCCTGGTCGGGCGCGCTGCCGCCGTACTCGCGCGCCAGCGCGCGCACCGACTCGGCCAGGCCGTCGACGCCGCTCGTGTCGTCCAGCAGCGTCGACACCTCCGCCATCGCCACCTCGAAGCCCGACGCCGCGCCGGCCGCGTTGCCCAGGGCCCGCCCGATGGTGTACGCGGTGGCCGCCGCCGCCGCCAGCTCGAGCTTCATCTCGCCGAGCTTCCGGCGCGCGTCGTCCCCGCTGGCGCTCATCTCGCCGAGCCCGCCGGCGCCGGCGCGCGCGGCCTGCGCCACGTCGTCGGTGGCCTGGGCCACCTCGCGCTGCACCGGGGCCAGGGCCTCGCTGGTGTCCGCCAGCTCGCCGCTGGCGCGGCCGGTGGTCTGCAGCTCCCGCCCCAGCTCCTCGGCCTTGCGGTCCAGCGCCTCGGTGTCCACCCCCAGGTCGCGCAGCTGCGCGCCCAGGCGGTCCACCGCCTCGGTGCCGGTGGCGCCCACCTTGAGGCGGACGCCTACCTCCTTGACCCCGCCGCCGGTGGCCATGGCGTCAGCGCGGGGCCGCAGGCGCGCGCTTACAGCAGCAGCGCGCGATAGAACGCCGACACGCCGGTGCCCTTGGTCGGGTCGCTCAGCAGCTCGGCCTCGAAGCTCAGCTCGCCGAGCTCGCGGTTGATCAGCCGCACCTCCTGCGCCGGCGGGATGTCCATGCGCCAGAAGTTCACAAGCACCGGCCTGTCGCTGTCCGCTTCATTGAGCCCCTGGAAGTGCAGCTCCATCACCTTGGAGCTGGTCATCGCACCCTCGATCCGCGTGTGGTCGCTGTAGGTGTAGGTCACCAGCAGGTCCTGCCCGCTCGTGATCGCGCTGTCGGCCGGGATGAACAGGCCGCCGCTGACCCGCACGTAGTCGTCGCCGGCGACGAACGTGTCCGGGTCCGCACCGGTCTCGGTGACGCTGGTGATCGCCAGTGGCGGGTACAGCAGCGGCACGAAGTGGCCCGGATAGCCCTTGACGGGCTCCGCCGTCGCCGTGGCCCCGGTCACCGTGTGCGCAGCGCCAGCGATGGCGAGCGCCCAGTTCTCGGGGCTGAAGTGCAGCCAGGTCATCTGCGCGTTGATCGCCTCGATGCGGCTGCGGCGGATCGCGGTGCCGCCGCCGCTGCGGCGGAACTCGGGCTGACGCTGGGTGTCGATGTCGTGCTGCAGCACGATGTCGCTCACGTTGCCGACCTCGACGAAGGCGCCGGCGACGCCGGCCGGCCGGGCGCGCACGACGCCGACGCCGCTGTAGCTCTTGGTGGTGACGGTGATGGTCATGGCTCTCTCCTGGGGTGGGGCGGGTGCAGGGTGGTCCGGCTCAAGTGGCCACCACCTGGATGCGGAACATCAGAGGGAAGTAGGTGCCGGTCTTGCGGTAGTCCGGCCGCGGCGCGGGCCGCCAGGTGAAGGCGCGCCGGCTGTCCGGCGGCGTCCAGCCCTGCAGGGCACGCACGGTGCGGCTGACGAGCGGGCCCAGCACCTGGCGCGCGCGGTCGCCGTCGCGGCGCGCGCTGCGCACCACCAGCACCACCATCCAGTCCTGCTCGGCCATCGCCTCGCGCTGCTGCGGGTCGCTGCCCGGCGGGCGCATGGTGTCCAGCATCACCACCGCGGCCGGGTCCTGCGCCGGGTCGTTCGCACCGGGCTCCAGGTCGTCCAGCACCAGCGCGGCGCGCAGCTCGGGTACCTCGGCGCGCAGCCGATCGCAGATGTGCGGGCCCAGCCACAGCGCGTCCTGTGCCCACCGGCTCACCAGCGCCCCCTTGCCCAGTCCTTGGCCCCGGCGTTGATCTCGGCCAGGTCCTGCGGCTGCTCGCGCACGCTCACCCCGGCCACGTCGGCGCCCAGGCTGTGGCGGCCCGCCGCCAGCTCGCGCAGCGTCGCGCGCGCGGCGTCGAAGCGGGTCTTGACGAGCGGGGGCGGCTCCACGTCGTGCAGGTAGAAGCGCGCCAGGTCCAGCGCCAGGTAGTGCAGCAGCTCGGGCACCGTCTGCAGCGGCAGCGCGTAGCGGCTGGCCAGGGCTGCGTTGATCTCCACCGTGGCGCGCAGGCAGGCGCGGTCGGCCACGTCGTAGTCCACCTCGTTGGCGCGCGGCTCGGCGCGGTCGGTCAGCTCCACGATCTCGCGCTCGCCGAACGCGTCGATCAGCGCCTGGGGGGTGACGTAGGTCGGGGCGCTCATGGTGCTGGGTCCTGTGCCGCTGCCTCACCCCCCGCCGGGGCCATCCAGTGCCCGGCGCGGGGGTAGACCTCGGCGGGGGGTTATGGGTGCGGCTGCAAGTGGGGCCCGGGCCGGACATGCCGGCCCGGGGTTCCCACGGGCCTTTCGGCCCGGCCGCTGCGAGGTGTTCAGTGCGTCAGGCGGTGCCCTCCGGCGGTGGCGGGGGGTCGAGCGTGACGTCCTCGACGATCAGCATGCGCTCTCCGCGCAGCGCCGCCTCCTGGTCGGGCGTCAGCATGTGCAGCGGCACCACGTGCGGGTCGGCGCCGAAGTTCAGCCCGGCGCGCCAGAAGGACGCCGTGCGGGCGGTGATGCGCAGCGCCGGCACCGGGCCGCTGGCGGCGGGCTCGGGCTGATGAATGGCGGTCTTGCGGCTCACGGCTCAGCTCCCGGCTCAGGCCAGCCACGGGCAGACGATCACCTGCGCCGTGCCCGCCATCACGTTGTCGGCCCCGCTGGCACCGCGCTGCGCGACGACGATCTCGCGCGCCGCCTTCTCGAGGCTCGGCGGCACCAGCAGCGTGTTGCCCATCACGTTGAGCACCTTGCCGCCGTCGCCCTTGACGGAGGCCATCGCCGCGCGCGCCGTGGCGTAGTTGGTCGGGTCCAGCGCCTGCTTGCTGGCGTAGGCCAGGTGCGGCAGGCCGTAGCCCACGTTGACGCGCGCATCCACGCCGTACAGGAACTGGCGGCGCATGAACACGTTCTCGTCGCTCGGGTCCGTCAGGCCCACGAACTGGTAGTCCTGCCGGCGCTGCCAGATGAAGGGCTTGATCGGCCGGCGCAGGTCCAGCAGGTACCACGCGGCGCCGGCACCGCCGCCGAAGTTGGACCAGGTGCCCATGCTGCCGTCCGGCAGCTGCACCGGGTGGTCGGTGTCGAAGAAGAACTGCCCGTCGTAGCACAGCGTGTCGAAGCCGGCGGCGATCAGGCCGAACACCAGCTCGTCCGGGTGCGTGCGCGCCTCGGCCGCCATCTGCTGGATGAGCGGCGTGTAGATGCCGAGCTTGTCGTCCTCGATGTGGTTGCGGTCGACCTCGATCGTCAGCTCGAAGTTGCGATTCTTGATCGTGAAGTCGTGCGTCTTGAGCGAGTTCACCACGCGGTCGCCGAGCCACTCCCGGAAGCGCGGCATGGTGCCCAGCCAGGCGTACTTCTCCTCGCTGGTGACGCTCGGCACCTCGGTCACGAACGGGCCGTACATCGAGGCCACCTGCTCCCAGGCGCCCTGGAAGATGAGGCGGAAGCCGCGGAACATGTCCGCCAGGTTGGTGCGGTTGACGATCATGAGGGTTCTCCGTCTGCGTGAGGGGTGGGCAGGTTGCGGGTCAGAACTCGACCCAGACGCCCGCCGCGTCCACGTCGCGCACGATGCCGGCCACGCTGCGGGTGCTGCCGCCGTTGGTCTTGGCCACGGTCTGGTCGTCGACCACGAAGCACTGGGTGCCGATGTCCGCGCGCGCGATCAGGTCGCCGCCGCCGCTGTTGGCCATCAGCCAGGTGCCGCGCTCGACGCGCACCTGGATCGCCCCGTTGGCGCCGGCGCTGTTGTCGGCGCGCTCCACCGCCACGCCCACCGTCTTGAGCGTGGTGGCCACGGCGCCCTTGGTCGCCCAGCCGCTGGCGTTGACGCAGACGATGCCGCCGGCGTAGATCAGCGTGCTGGCAGCCACGGGCAGGCTGAGCATCTTGCCCTCGCGCTTGGGTGTCGGGCGGTCGGCGGTGAGTGCGGCCATGTCGGGTGCTCCGGGTGGTCAGGTGACTCGGGTGGGCTCAGGCGGCGGCGCGCAGCTGCTCGGCGTACTTCGCCGGGTCGATGCCCAGCTGCTGGGCGATGAGCTGCTGCGTGGCCGACAGGGCCGCGGCACCGCTGCCGCCACCGCCGCCGCCCTCGCTGCCGGCGCTCTGCCCGCTCAGGCCCGGGATGCTCGGCGCGCTGGCCAGGTAGCCCTGCAGCGTGGCGAGGTCCTTGCGGCCCAGGCCGAGCGCCCACTCGCGCTGGGCCGGCAGCAGCTTCTTGGCCGCGATGGCGTCGTCGACCAGGCCGGTGACCTTGGCCTCGTTGATCTGTGCCGTCAGCGCCGTGACCTCGGCCTGCAGGGCCGTCATCGCGCTCAGCGCGCTCTGGTCGCCGGTGCTCAGGCGGCGCACCGCGGCCAGCGCGGTGGCCTCGTCGGCGGTGGGCGCCACGCCCAGCGCACCGGCCAGCGCGGCCGACAGCGGCGTCGGCTTGGGCGGCGTCTCGGCCTTGGTCTTGAGCGCGGTCACCGCGGAGAGCACGGCCGCCTCGTCGGTGTTGGCGGCCAGGCCGAGCAGCGTGCACAGCGAGAGGATCAGCGACATCGGGGTCTCCTTCGGGTTGGGCGGGTGCAGGCCGGACCGGCCCGCGAGTTCGGCCACCACGGCGTCCATGCCGAGGATGGCGGGGTAGTTGAGGAGGCTGCCCATCAGCAGCCCGGTGACCTCGCCCGTGTCGTTGTCGTAGGTGATCACGGGCGAGAAGAAGCGGTACTCGCCGGCCTTGATCAGCTCGGCGGCGCCCGCCGTCCACTTCACCGGCGCGAACATGCCGCGGCCGGGCTGCCACTCGACGCGCTCGATCCAGCCGGCCGCGGGCGCCTTGGCACCGGTGAGCGGCGCGTGCAGCGTCTGGTGGTCGTAGTCGATGACGATGGGCGTCTGCGCGGCCACCGCGTTGATGGCCGCGGCCAGCGCCTGGCCTTGCGCGTCGTCGAGCCGCCAGGCCTTGCCCGGGCCGGGGCGGCCGTCGCGCGCCTTGAACTCGCCGGCAGGCAGCAGCTGCACCAGACCGTCGGCGGTCAGGCTCAGGGTGGCAGCCAGCAGGGCGGCGCTCAGTCGCATGGCGCGCATGCTGCGGGCCGGCCGGGGGGCGCGGTAGGTAAACCGGTTTGCTAGCTGGGCGGCTGCCTCCGTAGCGCGCACCTCAACATTCGCTGCCGTACAAATATGCTTGACTGCGCGCATTTGTTGCCGTACAGTAATACCACTGCAGCACGGTGCTGCGGGCAACAGGAGATAGCAACATGCGACCCATCGACAGCGCTTACGACCGCAACACCGCCGAACAACGCAGCGACGATCCAGGTGCCGCTCGCTACGGCCTGGTCTGCAACCACAACGGTCCCTGCAGCCTCGTTGGCGACTTCCCGTCTCTGGAGGCCGCGATCACGGCTGCGCGCGAAATGGACACCGATGCAGCGCCGACCGAGCTGGAGGACGAGATCGAATACGACGGCAGCGACGACCGCGACGAAGACGGCCTCGTCGCCGCCGCTCAAGGCGCCGGGTGGAAAGTGGTCGCCCGCGCCCCGGCCGGCGAACACTGGACGGTGATGGTCGAGCAATGAGCACAGCCCCGGAGCGCAAGCGGCCGGGGCGCAAGCCATTGGCCGATGGCGAAGGCAAGACCGCGCGCGTCGAGCTGCGCGTGCACGACGACACGAAGGCTGCGTGGTTGTCGAAGGCTAAGGCTGCCGGCCTCACGCTACAGGCGTGGATCGAGAAGCGATGCAACGCGGGCCGCTGACGCCCAACAGGGCTCAGCCGAACACGTCATCGAGGAAGGCCGCGATCTCCTCGCGCAGCATCGCCTCGTCGTCGGCGCCCAGCGTGCCGGCGTCCGGGTCGGCCAGGAAGATGCCGCGGCGCGGCATGCGGCGGGTGCCTGTCTCGTGCAGCAGCGGGATGCTCCAGCGCCCGCCGCGGTCGCTGAGCCGGCTCATGCCGACCTCGGCGTAGTCGTCGCCGGCGTTGCTCGTGAGGCTGGAGCGCATCTGCCCGGTGCGCTCCAGCAGCGTGCCCTGGCGGCGCCCCTCGTCCTGTGCCGCATACCGCTCCAGCGTCGCCGGCGCCAGCGGCGCCCAGCGTGCTCCGGTGGGGTCGCGCTTGATGTCGAAGCGCTCCTGCACGGCGGCCTCCAGCCGGTCGGCCAGCGCCTGCATCAGCTCGCGCGGGCGCTGCAGCCTGGCCACCGCGGCGGCCAGTTCGGCGCGGAGCTCGTCGGTGCCCTGGATCTCGATGCGCAGGAAGTCGGCCATGCGTGCCTCCTCAGCCGTTGCCGCGCGCGCGCAGCCGCAACACCTCGGCATCTTCGGCCGCCTGGCCGGCCGGCATGCGGCGCAGGCTCACCAGCTCCAGCATCGGCCGGCCGTCGATCGCGGCGCGGCGGGCGCGCACCACCGCCAGGCTGCCGCCCTGCTCCACCAGCCACACCAGCTCGGCGCCGTCGGCCACCGGGGCGCCGCTGTCCAGCGCGGCCTGCAGCCAGGTGGCGTAGTCGCCCGCGGCCAGCTCGGGCTGCGCTGCGCGCTGGGCGCGCACGCTGTCCTCCGTCATCACCAGGTGCCCGCCCACGCGCATCTGCCGCGCCTGGCGCGCACCCAGGCGGGCCACCGGCAGCACCTCGCCGGCGGCCGGCTCGCGCAGGAAGCGCGCGAAGTTCGGGCTGGCCAGCTGCTGTCGCAGCAGCGCCTGGCCGTCGGCCGGCGGCGCCGTGTCCAGCGCGCGGCGCTGCAGCTGCCCGGCCTGTTGCAGCAGCGCCTGGCCCGGGTTGTACGCGAAGGCCGGGTCCACCCCGAGCGGCGCGGTGGCCGTCTCGCCGGTGCGCGGGTCCACGTAGGGCACCTCCACCGCCGGCGGTGGCTCGGTCTTGATCGGCTCGCCGCGCGCGCGCCGGCGCTCCAGGTCGCTTGCGCTCAGCGAAAACGCCGTGCAGCGGCAGCGCCAGCCGTTGGGCGGGTAGTGCTGGCGCCAGAACGGGTCGTCCACCGGCAGCGCCAGGCTGTCCCACTGCGCGTGGCTGGCGCGCACGCGCTCGTCGCGCATGGTGCGGTACATCACGTAGGGCTGGCGCGCCTGGGCCCGCTCGATGCGTGCCCAGCGCCCGGCGGCGTAGCTCTGGCGCAGGTTGGTGTCGTAGATGAGCTTCAGCCGCGCGCCGTCGAAGCGCGTGATGCGCAGCTCGCCGGTGCGCGGGTCCGCGATCTCCACGTCGCCCCACCAGCCGCGCGCCTGCAGCTGCGGGCGCAGCTCGCGCGCAAAGTCCGCCAGGCTCTTGCCGGTGGCCAGCGGCTCGCGCAGCGAGTCGCGGATCAACCGCAGCACGTCGGCCTGCGCCACGCCTGCGACCATGAAGGCGCGCGCGTGCTCGGCCTGCCAGATGTCGTGCCAGTTGAATGTCGGCGCCAGCAGCCCGCGCGCCTGGAATGCGGCCACCGCCTCGACCGGCTCGGCTGCGCCCAGGCGCAGGCCCGGCGGCACGGGCGTGGCCATCAGCTGTCGCGCCCGGCGAGCCCCAGGTCGGCCTCGCCGGCCAGGCGGGCGGCGAAGGCGCTGCGCGCCAGGCTCTCGGCCAGCGCCGTGGTGTCCAGCCGCTGCACCAGCTCGGGCAGCCGGGCGGCGAAGTCGGCCAGGCTCTCACCGGCCGCGGCGGCGCGCTCGAGCTCGGCCAGCAGCGGCGAGACCATCGGCCCCAGCAGCGGCTGCCACTGCGCGGCCTGCTCGGCCACCAGCTCGTCGACCAGGTCCGGCGGCGGCCCGCCGGCCTGCGCGGCACCGGCCAGGGCGGCGGATGCGGCTGCGCGCGCCGGGCGCGGGGCCGGCTCTGCGCCGGGCTCGCCGTGCACCGCCTGCGGGCCGTGCATCACCGGCTCTTGCGCCGTCGGCTCCGGGATGCGCAGCCTGGCCTGGGCCCACTTGACCGGGATCTGCAGCCCCGCGGCCGCCAGCTTGGGCAGCGCCTCGGCGAACTCGCCCAGGTCCTCGCCGTCGGCCATGTCCAGCCGCACGCGCGGCAGGCGCCGCAGGTTGGCGCCGGCCACGTTGAGCGCCACCAGCGGGTAGACGAGCTGGCGCGTCAGCGTGCCCTCCACCAGGCGCACGTCGGCGGCGCGGATGTCCATGCGCACCTCGTTGTGCACCTTGGCCATCGCCAGGCTGCCGCCGCTGGCGCCCTGCTGCGCGCTCAGGGTCTGGCCGAGGATGGCCTTGCTCTGCGTGGCCTCCATGCGGTCCCACATGGCCACGAACGGCTCCTCGGTGCCCTCGGCGGCGGCCTTGAAGTCCAGCTCCATACCGGCCGGCAGGATGCCCGCCGCGTTGTGGCCGATGCTGGTCACCGCGCGCAGCAGGGTGCGCTTCTCGTCTTCGCTGGCGCCGGCAGGGTAGGTGCCGATGCGCGGCGGGATGCCGTAGATCTCCAGGAACTCCGCCAGGTCGCGCACCGCATAGTTCTTGAACAGGTAGGGCCAGGCGAGCACCCGCGCCAGGCTCATCCGGCCGACGTAGCCGCTGCGCGCCGGGTGCACGTGCATGACCCAGCTGAAGGGCTGCAGCGGCTCGCCCATCACCGGCAGCAGGCCGTCCTGCGCGGGCGCGGCCATGCTCTGGCTGCGCAGCAGCAGGTGGCGCCGGTCGGCGCTGGCGGTGAACCAGCGCTGCGGCTGCGCGGTCACGTCCGGCAGCAGCACGCCCTGGTCGACGCGCCAGACCATCTCCTGCGGCGCGAACCCCTTGAGGATGGCGTCGGTGGCGCTGGCGATCACCAGCTCCAGCCCGCCGCGCACGCCGTTGGCCTCGGCGTGGATCTCGCCCAGCCACTCGCGCACCTGCGCGGTGATTCGCCGCTCGGCGGCGTCAGCGTTGTCCGGCGCCTCCACCGTCCACTCGAGCGAGCTGACCGAGCCGCGGCGCTTGTGCAGCTCGCCGAAGATGTGGGCGTCGCGCTCCTCCATGTCGTCGGCCAGCTCGAGCTGGCCGACCCAGTCGCCCTGCTCGGCGGCCTCCATCAGCGCGGCCTGGCGCGTGGGCGTCTGGCCGCGCGCCGGGTGGTCGTCGAACTCGCGCTGCAGCCACGCCGCGCGCGCGGTCTGCGGCTCGCGCAGCGTGCGGCGGTCGATCGGGCGGCCGAACTGGTCGACGATGGGCATGTCTGGACTCCCGTGATGAGGTCAGAGCCGGCCGCCGCCGAGCCGCCGGAAACCCCCGGCCGCAGAAACGGGCCCAGGAGGCGTTTTCGGGGCCGGGTGCACCCCAGGTACCAACCGACTCCCGTGAACGGCAGGTGAACGTTCATGAACGGGTCCGCGGGCCATTCCCGCGGCCCGGCATCCCTGCCGCAGCGCCCGCCGGCTCACCAACCACCCCTTTCGGCCCCGAAAAGGCCCATCTCGCTGCCCGCGCCGGCCGGCGGCCCGTCGGCCCGCATGCGCAGCGCGCCGGCGGTGGCTGGCGCCGGCTCGTGCCAGCTGGTGGCCGGGCGCGGCGCGGGCGTCCAGGCGATCTCGCCGGCCTGGCGGGTGCAGGCGTAGACGGCCAGGAAGAGGCTGACCGCAAAGTCCCCGTGCCGCTTGAGCCTGCCGCCGCCCTCGGCCGCGGCGGCGCGCGCCGCCGGGCTGGTGGCGCTGTCGCCGGCGGCGATCTTGGGCACGCCGCCGATCACGCGGATGGCGCGCAGGTCGTCGCGCAGCGCCTCGTCGCGCGGGATGCCGGCCAGCGTGCCGTCCTCCAGCGCGGCGCGCAGGCGCGGCATGTGGTCGCGGTAGAAGGCCTCGGTCAGCAGCACGCGCTCGACGAGCTGCGTGCCGTAGCGCTGCGCCGTGGCCTCGGCCAGTGCGCTGCCGTTGCCGCCGGCGTCCATCGCCCCGCCGCGAAAGCGCGGCAGCCGGTCGATCAGCCAGTGCAGGATCTGCTGCTGGCAGGCGAAAGGGCAGTTGAAGAGCTCCACCTGCAGGCGCACACGGCGCACCAGGTCCAGCCCCTCCTCCAGCACGGTGATGCTGGTGAGGTTGGCCACGCGGGCGAAGTCCTCGCCGAACACATGGCGGCGCAGCGGGTCGAGCTGCGCCACCAGCGGCGCCAGCTCCTCCTGCAGCCAGCCCGTGATGGCATGCGTGCGCACCGTCTCGGCCAGGAACGCGAAGGCGTCGTCCCAGCGCCCGCGCACGATCGCCGGCAGGCTGCCCGGCGCCCAGGCCACCATGCGCTGCTCGATCAGCGCCAGGCTCAGGTAGGCGCCGGCGCTGGCGCTGGGCACGGCGTCGAGCTCCTCGGCAGCGTCGTCGCCGTAGAACGCGTAGGCGTCGCGCACCCAGGCGTCCTGGCCGGCCTGCGTCCACGGGATGCCGCGGCGCATGCACACGCGGCGGTACAGCCCGTCGGCCACCGCGCGCATGAACGGGATGCTGTGGACCGACGCGCGGCCACGCTTGCCCGCGCGCACCTCCATGATGAGGCCGGCGAACGGGTTGTCGGCGCCTTTGTGGGTGCTCAGGATGCGCACCCGGTCGCCCCACAGCAGCATCGCCATGGCGGCCTTCAGCAGCCCGGCCAGGTCGGGCGCGAACGCGGCCTCGTCGATCACGATCACGCCCTGCTTGCCGCGCAGGTTGGCCGGGCGGCTGCTCAGCGCCACGATGCGCCGGCCGCTGCGCGGGAACACGATCTCGTAGGTCTTGATGCTGCGGTCGCCGCCGTCGGCACCCTCGTCGGCGAACAGGCCCTCGGTGATCTCGCCGGCGGCCAGGTCGTAGGCGCGCGCCCACATGGCGCAGGCCTCGATGTACTCGCGCGCCATGTCCTGCGTGGCGCTGATGTAGAAGACGTTGGAGCCGGCGGCGGCAGCGGCGATCAGCACGTCGTCGCTCGCCTCGGCCCAGGTCAGGCCGACGCGGCGGCCTTTCTCGCCGATCTTCAGCGGCGCGTCGTCGGCCACCCATTCGGCCTGGTAGGGCAGCAGCACCGGCGGCGGGGCGTCGGCCGGTGCGGCCGGGTGCAGGAAGGCGAGCGGGTCGCCGGCGCCACCCAGCGCGGCAGACGCCGCCGCCGCGGCGGTCGGCCTGGTCCTCGGCCGCGTCATGCTGCCGCCCGGCTTGCGCCAGGCGCAACGGGCTCGCGCCGCGTGATGCCCAGGATGCTGGCGCGGATCTCGGCCACCGTGGCGCTGTCCATGCCGCCGCGGCGCGCCAGGCGGCTGACCTTGTCGGCCGCAGCCTGGGCGCGCTGCGTCACTTCGGCATGCCAGCGCGCCTGGTTGACGCGGCTGCGGCTGAGCCGGCTCAGGCCCAGCGCGGCCTCGTTCATGATCGCGAGCCGGTCCACCGGGTCGGTGATCTGCTCGCTCTCGCGCACCCGCAGCAGCAAGTCGAACACCTCGCTCTGGACGATGGCCATGGCCGCGGCGCTGCGGTTGTCGCCCTCGTCGGGTGCGGCCTCGGCGATCAGGCGCGCGGCCTCGGTGGTGGCGGTGATGGCCTCCTGCGCCCGGCGGATGCGCTTGGCCTCCTCGCCGACGGCGCTCTTGCCGACCGTGACCTCCAGGCCCATCTCGGCGAGCTGGGCGTTGAGCTCGGCGGTGATGGCCACGATGTCGCCGTAGCCGCGGCGCACCAGCTCGGCCTGCAGCCAGGCGCGCGGCGCCTCGGGCAGGGTGGCGATCTTGCGGGGGCGCGGCATGGCGGCAGGCGGCCAGCGCCTATCAGAGGCCGGGCTGCGGGCGCTGCACGCCGGGCACGGTGGTGCGGCCGGCCGCCACGTCGGCGCCGCGCGTGGTCAGCGTGGCCACCGTCACGCCCTCGGCGGTCTGCAGCGCCACCAGACCCTGCTCGGCCAGCCATGCCAGGTCGGCGGCCAGGCGATCGGCGCTCACGGTGTGGCCCACCGCCTCGCAGTAGCGCTGCAGCAGCAGGGCGTTGGCCCGGTACTGCGCGGCGAGCTCCAGCGCGCGCAGCAGCACCAGGCGGCGGTCGCGCGCCTCGTATTCGCGGTAGTCGAGTGTGGCCATCGGGTCAGCCGGCGCGTGAGGTCAGCAGGTAGGTCTCGATCCTGTTGAGCGAGTTGCGGACCGCGATCTGGCTCTCGCTCATGCCGGTGAGCTTGGCCTCGATGGCCTTGACCGTGCCCTCCAGCTCGGTCAGCTCGTCGCTGCGCGGCATGTGGCCGAGTCGCTCCTCGAACACGTCCATGCGCGCCTGCAGAGCGGTCACCGCCGCGGCCGCGTCCACGCCGGGCTTGCGCAGCCACAGCGCCAGCAGCGCCGCGGTCTGCACCAGGTCCCAGATCAGCCGGGCTTCGAGCCAGGATGGCATGGCCGTCGTGGTCAGCGCTGGCCCCAGTTGTCGGGGCTCGAATGCTCGTCGTCGCCGCCGCTGCCGTCGGCCGGGCCCAGCGGCTGCTTGGTGACGACGCGCAGCATCGCGTTGCCGATCACCAGCAGGTAGGCCAGCACGGCGTGTGCGTTGTCGCCCAGCAGCGGCTGCAGAGCGCCCAGGCCGGCCTCGGCGCTGACGGCGCCGGCCAGGATGGCGTTGAACCACATGGTCTTGCTGAGGTGCCAGGGCTTGGCGTTGGATGGCATGTCAGGTCTCCAGGGTGTGTGCCGGCGGCGGCACCATGCCGCTGCGGTACCAGGCCGGCGCTTCGAAGCCGGGGCAGGTCTTGAGCCAGTCGCGGGCGTCGATGACGCCGTCGCCGTTGGCGTCGGGTGAGAGGTCCCGGTGGCCGAGCACGCGCGGGATCAGGCCCATGCCGGAGCGGGCGGCGCACATGCGCAGCGCCCGCACCAGGAACGCCAGCTGCTCCCACTGCACGAGCGTGTAGCGGCCCTCGCGCTCCACGCCGCCCACCAGGCAGATGCCGACGCTGTCGGCGTTGTGGCCGGCCGCGTGGGCGCCGATCTCGTCGAGGTGGCGGCCGGCCTGCACCGTGCCACAGGTGTTGACCACGTAGTGGTAGCCCATGTGCCCGACCGCCGGCATCCAGCGCGCGCGGGCCTGGGCGCTGCGGCGAAAGCCGCGTTGCGCGTGCCAGCGGTCGATCACGCGGGCGGCGTCGGGCTCCAGGCGGCGGCCGGACGGCGTGGCCGAGCAGTGCACCACCAGCCGGGCCAGCGTGCGGCGGCAGGATCGCGGGACGAGGCCGTCGATGCTCATGCGGGCATCGTGGCCGGTGCGGGGCCGCTGCGGTAGCTAAACCGGTTTGCGCTGCGTGCGCGCGGTCATGCCGGCGGCCCGGCCTGCCAGTTGCCGCCGGCGTCGAGCGCCAGCGGGCGGTTGCCGGCGGGGATGGATACCGCGGCGTGCAGGGCGCCGGCGGGGGTGAGGCTCAGCACGCGGTCTGTGGGGGCGGGGATGCCGTAGGTGAGGGTGCTGCCGTCGAGGTGCAGGACGGGGGTGGAGGCGCCGGCGACGCGCTCCACGCCCACCAGCACGACGGCGCGGATGCGCAGGTTGTTCGTGCTGCCGCTGTGGTCAATGCGCAGGTTGATGAGGTCGCCTGCGTCCAGCTCGACGACGTGC
>JRYF01001780.1_pt1 | contig 21988 bp, 23 predicted proteins | sample 235331 | NCBI WGS metagenome assembly JRYF01 (sample SAMN03074217, study PRJNA261475) | activated sludge metagenome | biome: Wastewater Treatment Plant; feature: Wastewater; material: Activated sludge; isolation source: activated biomass of a wastewater treatment plant treating hydrocarbon... ...
TACATCTTCGCTTCATCGGATGGGATCGGATAGAAGTGGCACGGATCCACGCCCGGCGGGATGACGACCATCTTGGACGCCTCCGCTTTGTAGAGGAACCGTAACTGCGTTAACTCAGCCAGGGTGGCGACGACAACCCGGTTCGCGCGACGGAGGACCTGCTTCTCCCCATTGATCCGATACTCGCCTTCGCGTTCCGCCTCGGTCCGCGCGATGCGGTTCTTCATCTCGCCCAAAGTGTGGAACATGTGAATGATGGGCGTGCCAGACCACAGGTCCGAAAGGGAAGCGGCGGCGATGCCGCTCATCCAGTAATGGCTGTGGATGATGTCGTATTTGATCCCCTTCTCACAGGCGAAGGCTTTGACGCCGTCCACAAACTCAGGGATGTAATCCGCCAGTTCCTGCTTCGGGAGCGGATGCTCAGGTCCCGCAGGCACGTGGACGACGCGGTTGCCATAACCCAGATCGTGCAAAATGTGCGGGACATGCTCATCCTGCGAGCGCGTGAACACATCCACATGGATGCCCATCCTGCCCAGTTCCCGCGTCAGATCGCGGACGTAAACGTTCATCCCGCCGGTATCCTTGCCCCCCAGCGTCGCCAGCGGACAGGTGTGATAGGAGATCATTGCAATTCGTAACATGGTGTTCCCACCATCCTAGATGCGGTGTGATGTTGAAAACTTGCGAGCCATTTATGGTCACAGGCTATGATTTCAAGCCGCGATCTCGGGGTGTTTTGATACAACACCCCTTAAATATCGTTTAGAGGATGATCTTCCAAGCCATTTTCTATCACATACCTGTTATATCTCAATCCTGCCTCTTCCTCTGTATTGAAGTAACCAAGATGCAATAATTTCTTGTTTACGGATATCAAAACTCTGTATTTTCTGCCAACCTTACAAACCCCATAATATTCTGAAGTTGCATTTTCATATTTAACACCGAAGAACGGGTTTCCTTTTCCTTTCATTGCTTCCGCTATTTTTTGTTTCGCCCCTACTGAATGAGTTATTCCCCTATGAGACTCGCTCATTTTTCTCAGCGTTTCCCTTGAGTTTTTTCTTCCCCATGACGGATGGCTTTCACCAGTAACCCCATAAAACGGATGGGCATTGCCGGAACTTTGACCATCCCCACCAAACGTAAGATTGTAACCACCCATCGAACGATGTGTTCCAAGTTTCCTTATATAAAACTCTTCAAGATCATTCAGTTCACTCGTGTTGCAATAACATATGATCTCTTTTTCAAAAGCATCAAAACCGTATTTTTCAATCGCACGGTTCAATGCCTCACTATCACTATGATTGCGCAACATTCTGTGATGAACATCAACAGACTTCCCTATGTACTTGGGGACGCCGCTAAGCGACCAAAGATATATTCCACTTCTTTTCATGCCGGATAATTATAAACGGTCGTCACCTTATCTTGATTATGGTAAAATATTGCCCGTTCTTAGTGGTCAGAGCAATTTGCCACCGTGGCTCAGCTGGCTAGAGCAGACGATTCGTAATCGTCAGATCATGGGTTCGAATCCCATCGGTGGCTCAACCCAGGCAAAACCCGTCTCGATCCAGGCGGGTTTGTGCTTTAATCCTGCTTGTGCAGGAAAAACATTCATCGGTGTAACCCATCTCCTTCACCGGTGCGCCCTCGCTAACCGCCAGCCGCGAATACTTCGACACGGCTCAGTACAAGTCTCACGAATATGCGCGGATTTTCTTTGGCTCAATTCGCGAGCATTCGCGCAATTCGCGGCAAAATGGATATGTAGGTAATCAGCAGAAACAACCCCTTGTTATTTTTCTGCATAGTATCTATACTGGAAGAAAAACAGAGCAAAGGACTCCCACCATGCCATCCAAAGAACAACATCAGGAATTGCTCCAAAAATACGCCGAAGCCATCGTAAAGGTCGGCTTGAACCTGCGTAAGGGACAACGCCTCATCATCACAAACGCCACCGCGCGCGGAGTTCCACCGGCTGGGCGCGCTCTCGTCCACGCAGTCACCAAAGCCGCCTATGCCGCAGGCGCCAGATACGTGGAAACGATCTGGGGCGACGAGGAAATGCACCGCATCCGCCTGCAAAACGCGCCCGCCGATTCGTTCGACGAGTATCCCAAACACACTGTCAACGCCGTCATGGACATGATCAAGAACGGGGACGCGCTCCTATCCATCTATGCCAACGACCCGGACGCATTTGCCGGTCTCGATCCCGAGCGCGTCGCTGCAATGCAGAAGAGCCATCTCCAGAACTATTCCCCCATCGGCGTGGAGGTCAGCCGCAACGCGGTGAACTGGTGCGTGGTAGCGTCCGCCTGTCCGGCCTGGGCGGCGAAGGTGTTTCCGGATCTCGAAGCGGAGGAAGCCGAGAAGAAACTATGGCAGGCGGTCTTTGAAACGACTCGCGTCACACAACCCGATCCTGTGGCGGCGTGGATGGAACATATCGAAAACCTGGTGAAACGCGCCAAATACATGCAGGGGAAGAAATACTCCGCGCTCCACTATAAGGCTCCTGGCACTGACTTCACCCTCGGCTTGCCGCAGGGACACCGCTGGATTGCCGCCCGCATGCCTGCCGAAAACGGCGTGGACTTCACCGCCAACATGCCCACCGAAGAGATTTTCACCCTGCCCGATCGCCATCGCGCCGACGGAACGGTCGCCGCGACCTTCCCGCTCAGCTACGGCGGCAGCCTGATTGAGGATTTCAGCGTCACCTTCGAGAATGGCAGGATCGTCAAGGTCAATGCGAAGAAGAACGAAGCCATCCTGCAAAAACTGATCGAGACCGACGAAGGCTCAAGGAGACTCGGCGAAGTCGCCCTCGTCCCTGCCAGTTCCCCCATCGCCCAACGCGGGCATCTCTTCTACAATACGCTCTTCGACGAGAACGCCTCCTGTCACATCGCCATCGGACGCGCCTACCGCTTCACACTCACCGGAGGCGAAGAATTGAACGACGAGGAATTCATCGCCGCCGGAGGCAACGTCAGCCTCAACCACGTGGACTTCATGATCGGTTCCCCGCAAATGGACATCGACGGCATCAAGGAGGACGGCACGTGCGAACCCGTCATGCGCCAGGGCGAATGGGCGTTTGAAGCCTGATCGCGCTGAGCGGAGAGCGGGCGCTTGCCCCGCTTGCAGTCGAAGCGCGTTAACCAGACAACACACGACCCAGGGATAACCGTGAGGATATAATCCCCGCCATGACCGAAAAACAATTCCCTCCCGTTGAATTGGACGAATTGCTTGCCGCGGAATTCAATTACATCGCACAGACTGCCGCACANNGGTCGCTGCTCGCCGCCTTGTTTGGCACACAACTTTTCGACCCCGAAAAATTCACCCAGACCGTCAAACTGATGTTCGGCGGGGTGTTCCTCCTGCTTACTTTTCTGGGCACATCCACCGTCATGCAACTGGCGCAGTTGCGTTCCGCGTGGTACGAGTCTGCACGGGCGATGAACCAACTCAAGGATTTCGCCATGAAGCAAAACCCCGAACTCGCAGGCGCCTTCCGCTGGAAGACCAGCACCATACCTGACCGGAACAAAAAGGGAAGCGTCTCCTACTACCAGGCATTGGAAGTTTCCCTGATCGGCGGGCTGATGTTCGGCGCGGCGGTATTCTTCCTGCAACAGGCATTCTTTCCGGCAAGCCTGCTCACATGGCTCATCTGCATCCTGCTGGGCGCACTGGCTGTACTGGCGCAAATGACCATCTACAAACGACTCCTGAAATAACATGCCGCGCAACCATATAGACAAATCTCCAACTGCCTTTCAAAGACTGCCCGAATACAAACGTGACGACGACTGGATACGCGCCTTTCTCCTCGCGGCCAAAGTGGGACACATCGCCTCCTCCATTGACGGACAGCCGTTCATCACCCCAAGCATTTTCTGGTTCGACGAGGAGCATCACCAGATCATCTTCCACTCGAACGTCACGGGGAGGACCAGGTCAAATCTGGAGAGCAACCCGAAGGTCTGTTTCGAGGCGAACGAGATGGGACGTTTGCTCCCGTCGAATGTGGCGCTCGAGTTCTCCCTCCAATACCGAAGCGTGATCGTCTTCGGCACGGTGCACCTGGTCACAGACCCGGTCGAGGCGCGGAGAGTCCTGTATGGGCTCATCCAGAAATATTTCCCGAAGATGCGGGCGGGCAAGGAGTATCGCGAGATCACGGACAAGGAACTGAAGCGGACGTCTGTCTATGCGATCCAGATCGAGGAGTGGAGCGGCAAGGAGAACTGGAAGGACCGCGCCGACCAGAGCGACGAGTGGCATCCGCTGGAGAAAAAGTGGTTCAAAGGTTGACAACAACCTCGAACACCCAAAAGCGTATGTGAAATGAGTTAATTTCACCGGAGGTAACCATGTCTGAAGAAAAAGTCCACACCGAGGAATTCCGCGTAAACGGCGAGGAATTGATCGCCAAGATCAAAAACCTGCTCAAAGAGGGCAACATCCGCAGGCTGATCATCAAGGACAAGGACGGCAAGACCATGCTGGAAATCCCGCTCACCTTTGGCGTGGTCGGCGCATTGCTCGCGCCGCAACTTGCCGCCATCGGCGCCATCGCCGCCTTGTTGACCGAAGCCACGGTGGTCGTGGAGAAGTCGGAATAGCGCCAAAGGCACGATTGCTTTTCGACCGTAAAAGTGCTATAAATATTTTAGGGGAAGTGTCCGGTACATTAACAGTCTAACCCAGATAAGGAGGTCGTATGGATCGAAACGTTGGATTATGGATTGACCATAAGCAGGCATATCTCATCTGGTATAAGGAAGGCAGGGTTGATGTGATCCACTCCGAGATCGTCCCGCCCGAACACTTTTCAGGCGGGACGCAGCTCGGAGGCAAACTCAATCAAAAAGGAGACATGGAACTTCGTCACAATGACCGCTACCGCCTGAAGTTGACCAAGTTTTACAAGCAGGTCCTCGCCGCCCTCAAAGACACAGAATCGGTCTTCGTCATGGGACCGGGCGAAGCAAAGGTCGAATTCGAGAAGGTCCTCAAACGGCAGAAGATCATGCAGAAGCGGCTTCTCAAAGTGGAAACCGCCGACAAGATGACAAAAAATCAAATGATTGCGCGCGTCCGAAAGTTTTATAAAAACCACGCGAGCGCCTGACCCGTACAATTGAATACAAAAAGCGCCGGAGACAAACGTCTCCGGCGCTTGCTTTAAAAATCAGCGTCTTTCCACCCCGATCCCCGCCCCGTCAGGCAGGGACAGCCTCGCGCCATCGTATCGCAGCCCGCGATATGGATCGTTCGCGATGAGCAGCGGTCCGTCCAGGTCGGCGTAATCGCACAACGGAGCCAGGTGCGCCGCGGCAGTCACCCCCACCGACGACTCGACCATGCAGCTCAACATGATCTGCATATCGTGCGCCCGCGCCGTGTGGATCATCCGCAGGGCTTCACGGATGCCCTCACTCTTCATCGTCTTCACCACCACCCCATCCACCGCGCCCGTCAGTTTGGCGACATCACGGGATGTCTTCGCCGTCTCGTCCGCAAAGATCAGAGCGTTGACTCTCAACGCGTTCAATCTTTCCTTCAACCAGAAATACCCTTCGACATCCTCCACTGCCAGAGGCTGTTCGATGAATTCCAGGTCGTACTCAGCGAGTCTGGGGATGATCTGTAATGCCTGTTCCCGACTCCAGCCAGCGTTCGCATCGACTCTTAACTTCGCGCTGGTCGCTTCTCGAATGGCTTTGATCCTCGCCTCGTCATCCTCGCTCCCCAACTTGATCTTCAAAATGGGATACCCCGATTCCCTTGCCTGTTCCGCCATCACTTCGGGCTCGTCCATGCCGATGGTGAAGGAGGTCAGCGGCAGGTCCTTCGGGTTCAACCCAAATAACTTATACAAGGGCTGACCCAACTTCTTTCCCCACAAATCATGCAGCGCCTCGTCAATCGCGGACCGCGCCGCGCGCGACCCCGCCGGTCTCCTCGCAAGGACGGCATCCATGTCGAACGGGTCATCGCCCAAATCCGGCACGGACTTGAGATACTCGATGATCCCCTCCTGCGTCTCGCCGTAATACGGCACAGCCGCCGCCTCCCCCACCCCATCATCCAGATAGACCAGCACATTGTTGCGCACATCGCTCGCCCCGTGCGCCACGCGAAAGGTCGTCCGCAATTCAAGTGTGATCGGTTCCCAATGCAGTTTCATTTTCATTTTTCACCACGAAGGCTTGTACTGAGCTTGTCGAAGTGACACAAAGAATACAAAGGAGAAAGACAAGAACAAACTCTGTCTTTGCATCCTTCACACTTGCCCAGTACTGCAAGTGCTGGGTAATTCATCCTTCATCCTTTACGACTTATAAAATCCAACACCTTCTCGACCCATTCCTCCTCACGTTCCTTATGCACGTTATGTCCCGTCTTCTCGGGAATCCACAGTTCGGCGTTCGGCACATGCTTCGCAATGTACTGCGCGTGCTCGTCCGGCGCATTGACCGCATCCTCCGCGCCCATGATTACCAGCATCGGCACGTTTACGCGCGCCAGGTCGGCGGGAGAGTAATTCGGCTCGGAGATGAGTTCCTTCAAGGTCATCCACAGCAAATCGCGCCAGTAGCCCGCGCCGTTCACTGCCTCGTGCAGGCGAATCATCTCATCACGCCATTCGGGCGCTTCGTGTTCCACGCGCTGCGGGTCAAAAATCCTCGGCTCGCGCTCGACGAGGTAACGCGTCACGTACGCATTAGCCGCCTGCGGAATGCACGTCTGCGTCACCTCGGGATGCTCCACCGCCGTAACGAGCGCCACGTTCCCGCCATTGCTGTGACCAACGATGTGCGCCTTCTCGTATCCCATCGCCCGAACGAACGCCGCCACATCGTCCGCCAGTTCNNCATCCTGAGCGAAGACGAAGGGGCATGCCCATATTCCTCATAGTAAATATCGGCGTCGTTGATGGCTATATATGGCATATTGCCTATCTTAACACAACTCGTTACAATCATCGCATGACAAACATCCTTGAAGACTACGCCAAAAATGTTGATCCACGCACGTCTCTTTTCGACGTGAAAATCGTCTCCGATGCGAACGAAATCCTCACCCTCAGCGGACGCGTCCTCGATAAATCGCAACTGGACGAACTACATCGCCTCCACCCCAACCGGAAACTGGATACCGCTTCGATCCGCGTTCTCAACGCCGAGACTCACGCGCGCCTCCACGTGACGACGAACATCACCGGCCTGTACGAACGTCCCACTTTTGGGATGCCCCTCTCCAGTGAACTGTATTTCGGCGCCGATCTGGAAATCCTCGACGAAGACGGCAACTGGCTCTTCACCCGCCAAACGGATGGCTATCTGGGCTGGGTCTATCGCCGCTATCTCAGCGAGGGGATTGCGCCAGCGCCAACGCACCTTGTACTTGCGCCTGCCGTTGAATTGCGTGAGGCGCCAGACGAAGGAAGCGGGGTNNCGTCAGCGTGGGCGAGAAGCGGGGCGGCTGGGCGTTGGTCAAGGCAAATCGGGAAGGATGGATGCCCTCGTCAAGCCTGCGCGCATTGGCGGAAATCCCCAAAAGCATTGAGGCAAAACGGCAACTGATGGTTCAGGACGCGATGCGCATGATCGGCGTCCCGTATCTATGGGGCGGCACGAGCGGCAACGGCATTGATTGCTCGGGCTTCGTGCGTTTGCTGCATCGCTGGGTTGGGATCGAAATCCCGCGTGATGCGGACATGCAGCAGGGCGCGGCGAAACCTGTCGAACCGCCTTATGAAATCGGCGACCTGTTCTTCTTCGGCGAAGGCAACAGTAAACGCGACATCACCCACGTGGGCATGAGCCTCGGCGGCTGGAGGATGATCCATTCGTCGCGCGGTCGCAACGGCGTGTACGTGGATGATTTGCAGGAACGAAAATCGCTCATGGATATTTTCGTGAGCGCGGGCAGTTTTTTGAGGCAGGGCGGATAGGCAGAAGGCGCGGTCAAGGCGCTCCCCATGTACAATATTTTGCAGAGAAATCTTCCGCAGGTGTGAAAAAACAAAACGGCTCCGTCATTGGGAGCCGTTTTGTTCCAACGGACTTTATACCAGCGTGGATGGACTACCGGCCTCCGCTTTGTATTTCCAGCCCCAACAAGCGGGCAAGTTCCACCGCCTCCTCATTGGAGATGAGCCGATGGAGATTCCGATCCAGAAAGCGGATGAAATTGTCGCTGAAGTCGGGATACCCGTCGTTGTTCATGTCCAGGGCGGTGATTTCCTGTATGATCTCCGGGTCATTGCCAAACATGGCAATCAGCATTTCTCGAGTATTGACAGTACCGTAAGATACTGGCGTTAATTTAACCTCAGGGTGATTCGCCATGAGCATGCGTACAAAATCCGCGAAACTCCAAACCTGGCCGACGTTATTGTTAGGCAGGGCATTGTAATTCGACGGGGCGTGTTCTGACATGACCCCGACTCCTCTGCTGGGCGGTTGATTCTGTGAATTCAGCAGTACCATCAAAAGGAGGTTTCTGAACTGGGTGTCGGGCGTCTGCATCCTAAGCAGTTCAGGTTGCACTATGACCAGTTGAGCCCAGTTCCAGGTTTCAACCAGGCTGCCCAAGGTTTCTTCACCTAGACTGTTGTATTGACTGGCGTCATACCGTTCATGTGCCAGCAATTCATGAATCAACAATGTCGCCAAAATTTCCACGGGCTCTTCCCGATTTGCGAATACTTTACTCAAAATAAGAATATTCCGATATCCCTTGGGAGCACTGCTATCATGGACCTGCCAAAGGGTGGCTCCATCCCCAGTAACGATAAGGCGACCATCGCCTATGTTAGCCAGTTCGGGATCCCCATCAAATAAGATTTGTACGGGGAGTCGGGAATGGTTTTGGCCAAGGAGAACATCGATTAACCTGTCGCCACCCGTATCCTGAAACACGAAGGCAATCTGGAGCGCTGCTTTGGGAACGGGGTGAAGGTTCCGCAGTTCGCGTTCCTGCTCGAATCGTCGAAGCATGGCGTCCACTTCTTCCTGGGTCACATCCCCGGCGGCGATGTGGCGTTGCAGGGTTTCTCGCGCTGTAGCCTCCATTGTGGCGGCAAGTTGTTCTGCATCGGTTATAGGAGGTAAATACTGGGGTTCGGGCGCGCCGTAGGTTGGAGGCGTCAGCAGTTGCCGTCCTTCGAGACCGGGGATAAACGGCCGCAGGGACATGACGGCATCCGCCCCGCTCAATCCTCCAGTATGGAAGAAACGTACAGCCAGCGGATCGTCATCCGCCAGCAGCCCCGGCGCCACCGCAACGTCCGACCACGCCAGGAATGTCCCCGGCGTCTCGATGACCAACTGATATGGGAAGATGATATGGTCCTGTTCCTCCAGCGCGGCGCTCATAACTTCCCGGGGAATGACCTCCTCTTCCAGGGTCTTTGGATTCAGGCTGCGGGCAAGCACGCGGATAAACTCCCGGGGATCGCCCGTCATCGTGAGCGTGCCCGGATCGAACGCCTCGTTGCGCTCGATGGGAATGGCAACCCGGCTCACGCCGCGGACAGGATCATACGTCACCTCAGCCCAGCCATCGCCAATGTTTGCCAGTACCGGTCCCCCCTCATACAGGTAGAATTGCTCGATGGCCGCTTCCATCAACCGGACCCTTTCCTCGGCGGTCAATTGCTCCATATAAGCCTGCAGAGGCGGGAATTACCGGTCGAAATTGGGAAGATTGCTCATCAACTTGAGGAAACTGGGGTTCAGGGTTTCCGCCATCAGGATGGCTCCTGACAGCAGATCATACTGTTCTTCTGGATAATTCACGGGTCCCGCGAGTATTCCATTCACTGTGTTCAAAAATTCCATTTGCTGCCGTTCGGACAATTCCGGGATTGGAAAACCGTTTGTGACATCAGGCGTTGATGATGGATCTGCGGGATTCAAGCCTGGCGCATCATTTTCCTGGGCGGACTCCTCCGCTGAAGGGGTATTTGTCACCGCTGGCTGACATGCGGTCAGGATCAGGAATACAGATAGTATCAAGTTCAACCACGATTGTTTTCTCATCTTGCTTCTCCTTGAACGATAAATGGTTCTGAACGTGAGCAGTCTCAAATTGCTATCTGCCGCACTCTCGCGAATAGCCGCTGATTGTCTGGAAAGGTATGTCTGGAGGAACAATTGGTTGGGCAGATTGGCATTACACCATTGACATATAACACCTAACATTACAGTGCAAAGTCGGAAATATGGGTTTTATCTTGCCCGAACCATCCACGAATAATGCCACGAATTCGCGAATGAGTGCGCAAAAATTCGTATATTCGTGTGATTCGTGGACGGTACACTGTCCCAACAACAACCTTGCGCTGTAACACTAATATGGGCTTGGAAAGGTTAACCAGTCTACGGCACTGCAGCCTTTCTGCTCTTTCAATTTTTCAAGGTAATTTGATGGCTCTTGAGTCAGGAGGTCCTCTGCGAAATGGTACATGAACCTGCCGGCATGAAATACAAAGTACAATCCGCCCGTAGCCAAAAATTTCAGAGATTTTCCAAATCTATCTCCAGTCTCTGGACTAGCTTTCTTGTCTGCATCATTTATACTTTCTGATATTCTTTTCTTCTTGTTAATAAGAGCCAGATAACGTTTCTTTTCGTCGGATGTTAGCATTTTCCATGCCAGGAGTTTCTCTGCCATCTTTTCTATCCTCATAATATATTGTCTAATGTTTCAACAAGTTCCTCCCAAGAATCGATTCCGAAAAATCCAAGTATAGCTACAGAGCTGGCCAGTGTTGCTATACCGGGTACTGCAATTTTTACTATAGCCCCGGCTTTTCTTTCCACAAGAATATAGACTTTACAATACCTGCAACGCAATGTTTCGGAATCAAATACTTCCAGGGAATTGAGAGCTTTGCACTTTGGGCAACTTAACTGTGACATAGTGTTCTCCTTTCACACAATCCCAATCTTCCATCTTGATGACCATATACATTAGTGCCAGACGTTCTGGTATCATGACGAACAACCATGCTCGGCTTTCAGCCATCCCAGCGCCGCCTGCACCAGTGGATCATCCTTCGTGCCATAACGGGTATCGTAGACCACTGTTATCGGCTCATCGGGGATGACGCCTTGANNGGTGCTAGGAAGGCGCCGCCATCGAAAAGTTTGGCTTCCCAAACAGGCGTGGTCAAGCCGGGCGTTTGCTCGCCAAAGATGCGCGCCTGCGCATCGGGACGTCCGCTGACAATGATGGCGGACATTTCTCCACCGCTGACTGTACCGCGGCTGACCAGGATTGCCGTTGGCGGGTTGGGAGATTTTAGTTTGTAGGGAGTATTGATCATGGCGGGCAATTCAACAATCGTATTCCCAAACACGCGACCGTTTTCGTAAAAAGTGGCATCCTCGCGCCCATCGGGCATACGTGTGCGAAACATTTCACCATCCCCCACAAACGGGGCAATACCCGCGACAATGGGGTGAAGCCTGCCGCCAGTGTTGCGGCGAAGGTCCAAAATCCAGCCGCAGGTGTTGGCGGTATCCAATTCTTTTATAGTCGTCTGTACGCTGTAGACATAGTCTTGCATGAGGGGCAGATCAACACCAGAAATGCCAAAGGTCTCCAGATACGCTACATCTCCAAGGCGTTGGCTGCGCGGCAGATAGAGGAGGGAAAGATTCTCCCGTACTACGGTCGCTTCAAACCGGTCGCCTTCACGCTCCACAAGCAGATCAAAAGAATCTGTATTGAAATCAGCATTCTCAAATGGAACACCGTTGACTCGAATGATCTTGTCTCCCATGTGAATGCCGGCCATGTCTCCTGAACTGCCAGTCCATACACGGATCACGACATTGCCCACCATTTGCAGGCCCGGGTGAAATCCTTTTCCGCTCAAGGCATCCTGAACCTCCTTCGGCGTGCGGAGACTCATGTGGTGGTGGTTGACCTTTGCCGCCATTTCATCCATCAGCCAGCGCAGGGCGTCATAGGCATCCTCGAGTGTGCTATCTTCATCGAGACGTGGGTAAAGACCAGCTTCTAATCTAGCCCAGTCCATTTCGTTGTTAAAGTAGTAATGGGCTTTCAGGTGATCCACCATGCCTGATACAAACAACTGCGCAGATGGCTCATCGGGCATGCTTATGCTTTCGACAATGCGCCAGAAATAATCTGCCGGCGTAACATCCACACGAAGGAAATTCCATACGCCTGCAGGTTGTGCTGTGCCGGTAATCTCCATCGGTTGCGGATATTTGATGTATGCCCGATACGGCTCTTCACCTTCGGGACGGTAGAAGACACACACATCCAGCCCATTGACCGTCACCACCTCGCCCTTGCCTGCGCCAAAAGCCGCCGCCATGAATCCCTGTGTCATCTTCCGGCAGGCATCTGCGGCATCCGCGTATGGACGGTCTTCAAGGCTCAATTCGAGGGAGGCAATGCCGTATCTGTAGTAGGCGATAGTCTCCCTGGCTAGTTCCCAATTTGCCGGGATCTGGAACTGGACACGGCGGGAATGGTTGAGACGCGGCGCCCAAATCTCTTCATCAGGGTTGGATGGCGGTGCAGCGAGAGGCGTCGCGGGTCCTGTTAGCGCTCCGCTCGATGCCTTTTGTCGAATGGTCAGGCGGAAGCGGGAGGCGTAGGGTTCCTGTGCCTGACCCGGATTCACGCGCGACTCAATGAGGATGATGTAGGTGAGTTTTTCCAACCCCATCGTTTTGGCGATTGAGGCATAGGCATTGTCAAGGAAGGGTATCGTGAAGTTAAACGGATAGGATGCCGACATGATGTCATCCATTTTGATCCCATCTGCGGGACCGCCCAGCCGGAACACATTCACGGCGTAGGGGGCGGGAGGCTCGCCGGAGATTTCTTCGTAGACGATGTCGAATTCGCCGATCCCTGTCTGAACGGCATACAATCGTCTCTCGGTTGAGGGGCGGGTCTCTTCGCGCATTTTGTTCGGTTCCAAAAGCGGTACGGTCGTCACCATGAGGGCAAAATCCGCTTCATGCACGAGGTTTTTCTGAGGGTCGTAATGTCCGTCCAGTGTGGCAAGGATGGTGTAGACGCCGCTGGCAGGCGCGACGAAACCAGCCTGCGCGATGGAACGCCACTCGTTGAAGGTGACAAAACCCTTCCCGCCGCGTGTGTAACCGATCTCGTTACCGGCTTCATCCGCGACGAATACCGCAGGGAGGATACTTTGCATATCAGATTCGGGTAAGTCGGGTAACAGCAATTCGATGATGACCACGTCGCCCGCCTGCGCGGTGTACGTGTAAGACACGGCAAGATTCGTTCTGGTGATGCGCCCACTGGCCGTCTGTTCCGAGGACAAAGGCTGCGATTGGTTTAAGTCCACAAGCCCCAGCAGTTTGGCGGCGTCGTGGGCGTAGGAGCGCATCACCTGGGTGGGGAATGGCGTTGCAGTGTCAATGACGGTTGTCGGTTGTTCGTTTTGCGGTGATAAGGTGTTCTCTACTGCCGCTGGCGTAGTGACCGCCGATGTGGACTGGCAAGCCACCATTACCATGAAAAATGAAAGAGTCAGATTCAACCAAAGTTGTTTTCGCATGTTGCTTCTCCTTGGTAAAAATATTCCAGATGTGGGCTGGTTCGAAGTCGCTGTTCCACTTCACCCTCGTGAACAGCTGCTGGCTGCCAGTATGAGGACAACCAATAACGCAATTTAGTGAACGGACTGTCGCGGACTCACCGTCATGTACCTCCTAATGTATGGTTCTCATGCTCAATATTACCCTGCCGTTCAGCTGACAACGTGAGTGTGGTTTCTGTTCTTACACATCATTCAGTGCTGCATGAAAATTATATACACGACTTTTTAGAGAAAGTCAACCGTAATAGTCTGTTTCAGTTCTGAAATACCTCAAACACAATTACTTCCAATGTATCCTTGCATATTCATGAAACGCTTCCATTTACAAGGATATTCCAGCGTTTTCTCCTACTCCTCTTCACAATCAATTCACAACCGAATCCTATACTGTGGGCATAGTTTACACAAAGGAGTAAAACATGAACGGAAAAATTGCTTTACGAATTGTCTCAGGGTTGGTACTGCTTGCCGCGATTGCGGGCATCGCCTTCTTCGCCTATCAGGCAGGCATCGCGCAGGGATCGCCGATCACCCTCCAGTCGCCATCGGGCGAATCGGTGCCCGCGCCGTATCCCCATTACGGATACGGGATGCGTCCCTATCATCCCTTTATGTGGGGCTTCGGGTGCTTGATTCCCCTCTTTGGAGTGTTCCTGCTCGTCCTCGCGCTCAAGTCCTTCCGCATGATGATGTGGGGTCCGCGCTGGGGTTGGAGTGGTCACCGCGGTCACTGGGGTGAGCGCGGCGTCCCGCCGATGTTCGATGATTGGCACAAGCGGGCGCACGGGGAAACGACGGAAGACAAGAAAGAATAAGAACGTATAATGTAGGTCGGAGTGGCACTCCGACCTACGAATCATTATGAAAACCATCCTCGTTGTGGACGACGAACCCAAGATCACCCAACTCGTGCGTGACTATCTCGAACGCGCGGGATTTGGCGTTTTGATGGCGCATGATGGGAAGAAAGCCTTGTCGCTGGCGAAGACGGAAAAACCCGATGCGGTCATTCTGGACCTGGGCTTGCCTCAGCTCGATGGGCTGGACTTTACCCGTGAGTTTCGCAAAACCTCCCACGCACCCATCATCATGCTCACCGCCCGCTCCGAAGAATCGGACAAATTGATCGGCCTAGAACTCGGCGCGGATGATTACATGACCAAACCGTTCAGCCCGAAGGAATTGGTGGCGCGCGTCCGTGCGGTGTTTCGTCGAATCGAAAATGCTGCGAGTCTCAGTTCCGAAATCATCCGCGTCTCGGATTTGACTCTCGATGTGCCGCGCATGCGTGTTTCAGCAGAAGGACGCGAACTCGAAGAACTCACTCCCACCGAGTTCGAATTGCTCGCCACCCTCGCCCGCCAGCCAGGTCGCGTCTTCACTCGCGCTCAATTATTGGATGCCATTCACGGCGTCGCATTCGAATCCTACGAACGCGCCATTGACGCGCACATCAAGAATATCCGCCGCAAGATCGAGGTCAAGGCGAGCGAGCCGAAATACGTTCTCACGGTGTATGGCGTTGGATATAAGTTTGCAGACAAGTGAAATGCGCAATATCAGTACTTCACGAAAAGTCGTTCTTGAAGCAGTTGTACTGCCTCAAGACTGGCGGCACGCTTCGCGCAACTGCCGCCAGAACTTTCGTGATCTACTGAATAGGTATTGGGAATCATCCATCCGATGAGAAGATTTCACCGCACCCATCACAAACCTCCCTGGTGGCCCCAGGACGAAGAGTGGCCCCCCAAGCGCTGGGGACGGATGCGCGGTAGACCCATCTTCCGTCGGATGGGATGTATCTTCCTTATTTTCAGTTTCTTTGCCTGTGTCGGTTTTCTGGCAGTTCTGCAGTTCATCCTTGCTCCTTACGTTGACCTGCACGGCATCCCCCCGCTGGATCGCCCCGACTTTATTCTTCCGTTCGGGTTCGCTGGCATTATCATTTTCATTTTCGCGGTACTGTGGGGTGTGCGAAGTCTGCGGCGGATGTCCGCGCCGTTGGATGATCTGCTGGAGGCGTCGAACAAGGTTGCGGAAGGGGATTACTCCGTGCGCGTGGAGGCGAAGGGACCGCCCGAGATCCGTTCGATGATGCATGGCTTTAACTCCATGGTGGCGCGCTTGCAGGAGAACGACCGTCAACGCCGCGCCATGCTGGCGGATATATCGCACGAACTCCGCACGCCGATCACGGTCATTCAGGGAAACGTGGAGGGGATACTCGACGGCTTGTATCCCGCCGACGAAGCGCGGCTGAAGTCCATTGTGGAGGAGACACAAATCTTATCGAGATTGGTGGACGATTTGCGGACATTGGCTCTGGCGGAAAGCGGGTCATTGCTATTGAAGCGCGAACCGACAGATTTAGGTCTGTTGATTCGAGAGGTCGTTTTGGGGTTCGAGAGTCAAGTGAAGGAGAAGGAGATTCGACTCGCGTTGGAATTGAACGATGTCGAAGCAATGGATATTGACCCGTTACGCATCCGTGAGGTGCTGCGGAATCTGCTCACGAACGCGCTGCGCTATACACCGAGTCAAGGGGAGGTGAAGGTTGGGGTTGTTGAATCAGGTTCGGGCGAGGAAAGAGGCGTTTTGGTCTTCGTCCAGGATAGCGGCGCAGGGATCGAATCCGCTGATTTGCCGCACGTCTTCGAGCGATTCTATAAATCCAGCGATTCGGGCGGGATGGGATTGGGGCTGTCCATCGCGAAATATCTGGTGGAGGCGCACGGCGGGAAGATTTGGGCGGAAAGTGAAGCAGGGCGGGGGACGAGGATTTCGTTTACGTTACCTTGTTAACCGCGAAGACGCGAAGGTCGCGAAGATTCAGTGTGTATCGCGAAGCGCCTTTGCGCCAAACTTAAGAATCCTTCGCGTTCTTCGTTCCTTCGCGGTTCAAATCCAAAAGTCTGGTAAAATTGCGCCTGCGATTTCAGCCCGCATGTGTTCCTTTCACACACCCCTCTATGCCTGCCTGAAACGCAATACATTTCAAGGAGAAAAAGCAAGATGGTTCGTTTACGTTTACGCCGCATTGGGTTGAAGGGTCAGCCCACCTATCGTATCGTCGCCGCGGACAGTGAGTCCCCTCGCGACGGTCGCTTTCTGGAGATTCTGGGCTTCTACAATCCCCGCACCCAGCCTGCGACAATCCATATCAAGGAAGACCGCGCGTTTCATTGGATGAAGAACGGCGCGTTGCCGAGCGATTCCGTGGAGCAGGTGTTCAAAGCCGCTGGCACGCTTGAGCGTTGGGAACGCTTCAAGCAGGGCGAGGCGGTTGAGACGCTCGTGCAGGAAGCGGAGCAGGCGGAAGCCGCGCGCGGCGCGACTGCCAAGACGAGCAAGTAATTGCCCTCATCCCCAACCCTTCCCCCGAAGGGGGAAGGGAGTCCCCTCTCCCTTTGGGATAGGGTTAGGGTGAGGGAGAGAGTTATTATGAAAGAACTCATCGAATACATTGCCAAATCCTTAGTCGAACATCCCGAGGAAGTGCAGGTGCGCGAGACGGGTGGCGGGTCGCGCGTGCGCATCGAGTTGAGCGTCGCGAAGGACGATATGGGGCGCGTCATCGGCAAGGGCGGCAAGGTTGCCAACTCCATCCGCACGCTGTTGCGAGTGGCGGCTGAAAAAGAAGGCAAGCAAGCCACGCTCGATGTGGTCGAGCCAGACTAATGGCAGACAAAAAACGCACAGGCTCGCCAGCAGGCGAGCCTCTTTATTTGAGTGTCGGGTTTTTGCGGCGTCCGCACGGGGTGCAGGGCGAGATTATCATGGATTTGCACACCGACTTTCCAGAGCGTATGAAGAGCGGGCGCAAACTTTTCGTTGGGGAAGATCATAGGCCGATGACCCTTGCCAATGTACGTCCTCATCAGGCGGGGTTGCTCGTGAAATTCAAGGGCATCGAGACGCCCGAAGCGGCGGGTCAATTCCGCAATCAATGGGTGTTCGTGAAAAAGTCTGACCTCCCGCCGTTGCCTGAGGGTAAAATCTATAAACACGAATTGATCGGTTTCCGCGTCGTGGACGAGGGCGGCAATCCCCTTGGTGAATTGGTCGAGATTTTGGAAACGGGCGCGAACGATGTGTATATCGTGCGGGATGACTCTGGCAAAGAGATTCTTCTGCCCAATATCCCCTCGGTCATTCTGGACCTTGAGCCTGATACGCGGACGATGCGCGTTCATCTGTTGGATGGTTTGATTGGCGGGTGACGTGTCGCGTAATTCGTAATTGGGTAATTTTTAATCCTTTGTGACACATCGTGCCCTTCGTGGTGAAAATCATTCATGGACGATAAGAAATTCTGGGTCGGCTTCAACTTGATCAAGGGCATCGGCGCGGTGCGGATGCAGGGACTGGTCGCGTACTTCGGCGATTTGGAGTCCGCGTGGAAAGCCGCGCCGAATGAATTGGCGGAAGCAGGTTTGGGGTTGAAAGTGATCGAGCGCGTCATCCAGGCGCGCGAAAACGTGGACTTGGATAAAGTCTGGGAGAAGATCGAGAAGCAGGGCATCAAAATCCTTACGTGGCAGGATGAGGCATATCCGCAACGTTTGAAGGAAATTGACCAGCCTCCGCCCGTGTTGTACATCCGCGGCGAATATCTGCCCGATGATTTGTTCGCGGTGGCGATTGTGGGCACGCGGCGGGTCACTCCGTATGGAAGGCAAATCACAGAAGAGTTGTCATCATTCCTCGCCGCGAACGGCATGACCGTCATCAGCGGTCTGGCGCGCGGCGTGGACGCGGTCGCGCATCAAACCGCGTTGAAAGCGGGCGGACGAACGATTGCCGTGCTGGGTTCGGGCGTGGATAAGATCTATCCGCCCGAGCATCGTGTCCTCGCCGAACAAATGATGGAGCGCGGCGCGGTCATCAGCGATTACGCGCCAGGCACGCCGCCTGAGGCGTCGAACTTCCCGCCGAGGAATCGCATCATTTCAGGGCTATCCTTGTCGGTCGTTGTCGTGGAAGCGGGTGAGACCAGTGGTGCGTTGATTACCGCCGAATTTGCCGCCGAGCAGGGACGCGAGGTCTTCGCCGTACCTGGCAGTATCCTTGCGCCGCAAAGCAAGGGCACGAATAAGTTGATCCAAAACGGCGCGCTCCCGTTATTGAGCGTCAACGATTTGATGCAGGCATTGGACATTACACGCGTGGGCGAACAAAAAGCCGCGCGTAAGATCATGCCCGCCGACGCGGTCGAAGCGAAACTGTTGACCGTGTTGACGAACGAACCGATGCAAATTGACGAGATCCGTAACCAGACGGAATTGCCGATAGAGAAAGTCTCTGCCGCGTTGGTGTTGATGGAACTCAAGGGCATGGTGCGGCAGGTGGGCGGGATGAATTACGTGGCGGTGCGTGAGACGCAATCGGAATATCGGGCGGGCGAATAGACTGGTACAAAAGTACACCGTCACGGGCGTTGCGCTTGCGGGATGTCCATATCCGTGTTATATGTCTGCCAGCGTGTGGCTTCCAAACTCTATCATGTTGGGATATATCAAATATGACTGAACATACTTATGCTGTCATCATGGCTGGAGGCGGAGGGACTCGTCTGTGGCCCGTATCACGCAAGGAACGTCCCAAACAATTACTGCCCTTGCTTGGAAAGGAAACGCTTTTCCAAAGCACAGTGTCGCGGCTGGAGGCGCTCTTCCCGCCTGAACGAATCCTGGTTGTCACGGTTGCCGAACAGGCGCGTGTGATGCGGGAACAAGTCCCCTCCATACCCAATGAGAACTATTTGATCGAGCCTGCCCCGCGCGGCACAGCATCTGTGGTAGCATTGGCGGCGGCTGTCCTCAAGAAGCGCGATCCGCAGGCGGTGATGGCGATCCAAACCGCGGATCATCATATCCGTAACCGCGACCTGTTCAATTATCTGATTTCGACCGCGTTGGAAGTGGCGAAAAAGGATTATCTTGTTACATTGGGAATCAATCCAACGTTTCCATCCACGGGCTATGGGTACATCCAGCAGGGCGAACCGCTCAACGGCGATTACAAATATCCCGTCTATACGGTCAAACGCTTCAACGAAAAACCCGACCAGACAACGGCGCAGGAACTCCTCCGCAGCGGCGATCATTCGTGGAACAGCGGCATGTTCGTCTGGCGCGTGGACGCCATCCTGGCTGAGGTTCAAAAGCAGATGCCAGCGTTGTTCGAAGCGGTCAACACGATCGCATCCGCCTGGGATACGCCCGAACGTGCGGAGGTCGTCCGCACGTATTGGAACGACCTCCGCACGCAGACCATTGACTATGGCATCATGGAAAAAGCGGAAAAGGTGGCAGTCCTGCCTGCGGGTGGATTGGGTTGGAGCGACGTCGGTTCGTGGGATTCGCTCTTCGAAGTCTTACTGCCCGATATGAATGGTAACGTCGCCACGGATGCGCAACAGCACCTGGCGGTTGATACACATAACACACTCGTGTATTGCGGCGGAGAGGAGCGGCTGGTCGTGACCATCGGGCTGGATGATTTTGTGGTTGTGGATGCAGGTGATGTGTTGATGATCTGCAAGACCGACCAATCGCAAAAAGTGAAAGACGTGGTCGAGCATTTGAAGAAACATAATCAGGAGAAATATCTGTAACGACCCTCACCCCGCCCCTCTCCNNCCTCTCCCGTTGGGAGAGGGTGTCCGAAGGACGGGTGAGGGAGGAGAATTTATGGAAGCATATTGCATGAAATGCAAGACCAAGCGTGAGATGCAAGACCCCGTGGCGGGATTCAACGCCAAGGGGTCGCCTGTCACGATTGGGACTTGCTCGATTTGTGGGACGAAACTTTATCGGATGGGAAAGACCGACGCGCACGCGGGTTTGACCCCGCCGCCGAAGCCTGAAAAACAGGAAAAAGTCATAAAGCGCGACGGGAAACTCGTCATCGTCGAGTCGCCTGCCAAGGCGAAGACCGTCGGGCGTTTTCTTGGCAAGGGCTACACCGTCCGCGCTTCGGTGGGACACGTGCGCGACCTGTTGAAGTCGCAGTTATCGGTGGATGTGGAGAATAACTTCGCGCCGAAATATCGCGTGCCCAACGAAAAGAAGGATGTCGTCAAGGAGATCAAGAAACTCGCGCAAAAAGCGGAGGAGGTCTACCTCGCCACCGACCCCGACCGCGAAGGCGAATCCATTTCGTGGCATTTGCTCGAAGCCGCGGATATCGAACCCGACCGCGCCAAACGCGTCGTTTTCCACGAGATCACGGAACCAGCCATCAAGGAGGCTTTCTCCCACCCGCGCCACATCAACATGGACTTGGTGGATGCGCAACAGGCGCGCCGCATTTTAGATCGCCTCGTCGGCTACAGCATCAGTCCGTTGTTGTGGGAGAAGGTGCGCGGACGGTTGTCAGCGGGGAGGGTGCAATCGGTGGCGCTCAGGCTCATCGTCGAGCGCGAACGGGAGATCGAGAATTTCATCCCTGTGGAATATTGGTCCATCCACGGCGAATTCAAGCCTGAAGAGGTAAAGTCCACGTTCATTGCCAAACTGGCGAAGATCGACGGAAATGATCCTGAACTTCCCAATGAGGAGACGGTCAAACCGATTCTCATGGACATGGAAACTGCCGCGTATGTTATGACCAAAGTTAAGCGTGGTACTCGCATTCGTCATCCCTTGGCGCCGTTCACAACATCAACATTACAGCAGGAGGCTTCAGGCAGACTCGGATTCACAGCCAAGCGCACCATGGCTTTGGCGCAGGGACTTTATGAAGGACAGGATGTGGGTAACGGTGGCGCAGTAGGTTTAATCACTTATATGCGTACTGACTCGGTGAATGTTTCCGATATTGCGCAGCAAGAAGCGCGTGACTTTGTGATGAACAAATACGGTGCGGATTTTCTTCCGCCTGAGCCACCGCAATATAAAACTCGCTCTGCAAATGCACAGGAAGCGCATGAAGCCATTCGCCCAACATCTGTGATGCGGACGCCGGAGCAAGTGAAGGAGTATCTTGAACCTGCGATGTACAAGTTGTATCGTTTGATCTGGCAGCGCTTTGTCGCTTCTCAAATGGAGGACGCGGTCTTAGATACTCTAAAGGTGGAGGTGACAGGTAAGTCGAACGAGCATGAATATTTACTTCGGGCGTCTCATTCTGAGGTCAAGTTCGCGGGCTTTCTTATCGTGTACGAAGAAGCCAAAGGTGAAGATGGGAAAAACGGAGACGAGGAGGAAAACGTAAAAATCCCCGATGGTGTGGCTGAGGGACAAAAACAGGAATTGATTCGACTCATCCCCGAACAGCACTTCACCCAGCCTCCGCCGCGTTATTCGGAAGCGACGCTGGTCA
>JRYF01003551.1_pt1 | contig 21952 bp, 20 predicted proteins | sample 235331 | NCBI WGS metagenome assembly JRYF01 (sample SAMN03074217, study PRJNA261475) | activated sludge metagenome | biome: Wastewater Treatment Plant; feature: Wastewater; material: Activated sludge; isolation source: activated biomass of a wastewater treatment plant treating hydrocarbon... ...
TTGGGGGTTTGGGCAAGCAAAGAAAATGAACAACATTCAATGGATATCAATACTATTCAATTAAATATTTATTTTGGAATCTTAAAGCTTAATTATTTATAATATATAATTTAACCAGAAATTATCTGATATAAAAACTCAATTTATATACCACTAAAGGAATTGATTCAAAGTAATGGAAGATTTTTTAAAAACTGTTTTTATAAATATCGCCGGTCTGGAAATCAGGGTGGATCAGGCTTTCATTTTGATTTTGCTTTTGGTTTCTATAGTGATTCTTGTCCGGTTTGTCAATAAAAAAGAACGCTTTGCTCCTTTTATTCTTGCGGAAAGAGAAGAGGGAAAGCAATTGACCCATTTATTGCGCAATTTCAACCTGTTTATAGGAATCATTGGTTTATGGCTGTTCTTCCTCATTCTGAATATAAATTATATATTTTACAGATTTGGAGATTTTGAGATCAACACCACGCTATTGCTGAAGCTCATGGCCATTGTCCAGACTGCCCGATTATTGGACTGGTTTATGTCGGGCATTGTCATAAAAAGATACAATGAAAGAAGAGAAGAAAGGCCGTATAGTCCCATACGCACCCAGCATGAGCCGGATCGCAAAAAGCAAGCTACCCGTCTTGTTCAATACACCGTGTATTTTGTTGCATTCTTCCTATTGCTCAATAACCTGAACATTGATTTTGTTTTCTACAAAACAGAGGTGGTTGCCCGCGACGGAACGGTAAGGGAGTTGTCATTTACATTTTCCCGGTTAATCAGCATGTTCATCATCATTTTAGTCGCCAGAATGGTGGTTTGGTTTACTACGCAGGTTTTCCTGTACAGCATTTACAAAAGGCGGGATATGGATAAGGGCTCCCAATTTGCCATCAACCAATTGGTTGCCTATGTCTTGTATGTTATTGCCATTTTTATAGCTCTGGATCATGTAGGGATCAACATGACCATCATATGGACAGGAGCAGCAGCGCTTCTGGTAGGCATTGGGTTGGGACTGCAACAAACTTTCAACGATTTCATCTCGGGAATTGTCATTCTTTTCGAAAGAACAACCCTGGTAGGCGATATACTCGAATTTGATGGGAAGGTAGGTACAGTACGCAAAATTGGCATGCGCGCCTCCGTTATTGAGACAAGAGAAAATATATCCGTTATTGTTCCCAATTCTAAATTAGTAAATAACAGCGTCATTAACTGGACGCAATATCAGAGCATAGTAAGATTTGAAATTAATGTAGGCGTGGCATATGGCAGTGATACTGCATTGGTGAAGAAAATATTATTGGAAGCGGCAGAGGCACATCCCAACATTTTACCGCATCCCGCTCCTTTTGTGCGATTTGTAGATTTTGGTGACAGCTCTTTGGATTTTATCCTTTGTTTTTTCTCTACACAGTATTTGCGAATAGAAAATGTAAAAAGCGATTTGAGATTTGACATTGACCGGCGATTCAGGGAAAATAACATAATAATACCATTCCCGCAAAGGGATGTTTGGATCAGGAAAGAGGATTAAAGCACAGACTTCTCATTTATGTCAATGTTCATTTAAAAATAAGCCATGATTTTAATCTCTTTTTTCAATGATTACTTAATCGTTAATATGTAGTTTTGCGCGGGATAACAACGCTCAAATGATCATATTTTTTAAAGACCGCCACGGTCTGATTTATGCGGTTCAAAGACATGAACCCTTATTGGCTGAAGAAGTGGAAAAACTAACCTGGCTATTCGGGGAAGCAAATCTTCAGCATCAGAAGCAAATTCAAGGAAAATATCTGGGCCCCCGCGCTTCCATGATTACCCCATGGAGTACCAATGCTGTAGAAATTACCCATAACATGGCGTTATTGGGTATACAAAGAATTGAAAAATTTGAACCGGTTGGAGAAAGTCTTTCCGAATACGATCCGATGCTCCTTCAATTGTACAATGGATTGCATCAGGATATTTTCTTCATTGCAGCTACTCCACAACCCATTGAAGAAGTGCATGACATTGCATTATATAACCAAAAGGAAGGACTGGCATTGAGCGATGAGGAAGTTGAATATTTGAATAAGCTTTCGCAAAGGCTTGGAAGAAAACTAACTGACTCGGAGGTTTTTGGTTTTTCGCAGGTGAACAGTGAGCATTGCCGGCATAAAATTTTCAATGGAACCTTTTTAATAGACCATGTTGAGCAGGATAAATCCCTGTTTCAGTGGATAAAACAGACTACTCAGACCCACCCCAACGAAGTCGTTTCAGCATATAAAGATAATGTAGCTTTTCTACAGGGACCTGTCATTACTCAATTGGTGCCGGCAAGTGCTGAGAAACCAGACTACTATACGGATTCTTCATTTGAAAGCGTACTATCACTGAAAGCAGAAACCCATAATTTTCCAACCACAGTTGAGCCCTTCAATGGAGCAGCTACAGGATCAGGAGGTGAGATCAGAGATCGTATGGCCGGTGGACGAGGCTCTGTTCCTCTGGCCGGCACGGCTGTCTACATGACCGCATACCCCCGGCACGATGGCAGCCGATCCTGGGAAAAATTTGTACCGGAAAGGAAATGGCTTTACCGCTCACCATTGGATATATTGATCAAGGCATCGAATGGAGCTTCCGATTTTGGAAATAAATTTGGACAACCATTGATCGCCGGTTCTCTTTTTACATTCGAGCATCTTGAAAACGGAAACGTACTGGGATACGATAAGGTCATTATGTTAGCGGGAGGCATTGGGTATGGCAAAAAAGCCCAGAGCAGTAAAGATATGCCCTCCCCAGGCGACCGGATTGTAGTGATGGGCGGAGACAATTATCGAATTGGTATGGGGGGTGCTGCAGTATCCTCAGCCGATACAGGAGAGATGGACAGCGGAATTGAATTAAACGCAGTGCAAAGATCTAATCCCGAAATGCAGAAAAGAGTCGCCAACACCATCAGGGCCCTGGTTGAAAGCAATAGAAATCCCATCATATCGATTCACGATCATGGAGCTGGAGGCCATCTCAACTGTCTGTCTGAGCTTGTGGAAGCGACCGGAGGAAAAATCGATATCGAAAGGCTACCCATTGGTGATCCTACCTTGTCGGCAAAGGAAATCATTGGCAATGAGTCTCAGGAAAGAATGGGGTTAATCATTGCTGAAAGTGACATGGAAATGGTAAGGCAAATTGCTGACAGGGAGCGGGCGCCTCTGTATGATGTTGGAGAGGTCACTGGTGACAGGAGGTTTACATTTTATTCCTCAAAAACAGGTGAGCGGCCTATGGATCTCGATCTCAGCGATATGTTTGGCAGCTCACCCCAAACAATTATGCGCGATTCCACCATTCAAATTGAATATGAAGAGCCAACTTATAAGTCGAAATTGCTTCATTTTTATCTGGAAAATGTCCTGAAGCTTGAAGCGGTGAGTTGCAAGGATTGGCTCACTAATAAAGTGGACCGGTGTGTAGGAGGACTGGTTGCTGTGCAGCAATGTGCCGGCCCGCTTCAGTTACCTCTGAATAATTGTGGTGTCATGGCGTTGGATTATTCCGGGACGAACGGAATGGCCACATCTATTGGACATGCTCCTTTAGTTTCATTGATCGATCCTGGTGCTGGCGCCAGGATGGCGATAGCAGAGGCGCTGACCAACCTCATTTGGGCTCCTCTGAAAGAAGGATTGGCGTCAGTATCTCTTTCGGCCAACTGGATGTGGCCCTGCCGTAATCCAGGTGAAGATGCGCGTCTTTACAAGGCGGTTCGCGCAGCGGCTGAATTTGCAATAGAATTGGGAATCAATATTCCCACAGGAAAAGACTCACTTTCGATGACTCAAAAATATCCGGATCAGTCCGTACTTGCCCCGGGCACACTGATAGTTTCTGCTGCAGGAGCATGCCAGGATATTCGCAAAGTCATTGAACCCGTAATCAGACCCCATGGAGGCAATCTTTACTACATCAATCTGTCAGGACAAGAATGCCGGTTAGGCGGGTCCTCTTTTGCGCAATCGCTAAATAAAATAGGTAGAAATGCCCCCGACATCTCAGATGCAGGTTATTTCAAGAAGGTGTTTAATGTTTTACAGGAGGCAATTAAACTTGAATTTATCCAAGCAGGTCATGACATTTCATCCGGTGGAATGGTGACGGCATTGCTAGAAATGTGCTTCAGTGTTCCGGGCACCGGATTGAATGTAGATTTGACCGGACTGGGAGAGAAAGATATCATTAAGCTCCTTTTTTCAGAAAATTGTGGAATACTATTCCAGGCAGAGGAGATGCTTATTGAGCCATTTCTACATAGCAGAGCCATATCTTTCACGAAACTTGGAAACGTGACCGGTGATGGACAATTAACCCTGAGCCATATTGATCAGGAAGAAAAGCTGGATATTGCAAGATTGCGGGATATCTGGTTTCATACCTCTTACCTGTTTGATCGAAAACAAAGCGCTTCAGGGATGGCGGAAGAAAGATTTGCCAACTATAAGAAGCAGCCGCTTCAATATAAATTTCCAAATGATTTTAGTGGAAAATTACCGGCCAGAGGCGGAAAAACCCCCTTATTAAAAGCAGCTGTGCTAAGGGAAAAAGGAAGCAATTCAGAGCGTGAGCTGGCTAATGCACTATACCGTGCAGGGTTTGAAGTTAAAGATGTGCATATGACCGATCTGATTAATGGAAGGGAGACACTGGAGGATGTGCGGTTTATTGGCGCGGTAGGGGGTTTTTCCAATAGCGATGTATTAGGTTCTGCAAAAGGTTGGGCAGGCGCATTTAAGTATAACGAAAAAGCCGCCAAAGCGCTGACTAATTTTTTTGCCCGGGAGGACACCCTGTCACTGGGCGTTTGCAATGGTTGCCAGCTATTTATTGAATTGTGTTTGATTTATCCTGACCACGAGCAAAAGCCCCAAATGCTTTTCAACCTATCGGAAAAGCATGAAAGTATTTTTACTTCAGTGATCATTCAAAAAAATCCATCAGTCATGTTGTCATCTTTGGAAGGCAGCCGGCTGGGTGTTTGGGTTTCTCATGGTGAAGGTCGTTTTTCTCTTCCCTATGATGAAAGCAGGTATAGAATTGCTGCCAAATATGCATATGAAGGATATCCGGCCAACCCCAACGGCAGTGATTACAATGCAGCCATGGTAGTTAGTAACGATGGCCGCCATCTGGTAATGATGCCTCATATTGAAAGATCCTTCTTTCCATGGAACTGGGCCTGGTATCCGCATGAACGGAAAGACGAGGTTTCGCCATGGGCGAAAGCTTTTTTAAATGCACGTAAGTGGCTTGAAACATATTAGCCATCAAACGGTTAAAATGAAAGTGTTTTCAGTGAATGAAATAACCAAATCATCCTTTTAGAATGAAAAAAATATATTATGTCCTTATTGCTCTTGCTGTGATTTTTATCATCGGATTCTTAACCTGTAAGTTTTTACCCATTAATCCTCCTTTAAAAATTTCCGGATTCAAAGGAGATCTTCCGCTGGAGAGGCTGGAATTAATGCCTGGATTCGAAATCGAAGTATGGGCGGATAAAGTTCCGGATGCACGGCAATTATGTATTTCTCCTTCCGGTACTGTATTTGTCAGTAACCGGTCAAAAGGCAATGTGTTTGCACTAAAAGACAGTAACGGTGATGGACAGGCCGATACACGTTATACTTTATTAACGAATGGTAATATGCCCAATGGAGTGGCATTCAGGGATGGGGACCTATATGTAGCTGAGGTAAACAGAATTTTAAAGTTTAAAAATATAGAAACACGATTGGATAACCCCGGTGAGCCCGAAGTAGTCTTTGACGGATATCCTACGGACAAGCATCACGGCTGGAAGTATATCGCTTTTGGGCCTGATGGCAAATTGTATGTTCCTGTAGGCGCTCCATGCAACATCTGTTTAAGTGATAATCCCATTTATGCATCCATGACCACCATCAATGCCGATGGTACAGGAATGGAAATTCTGCATCACGGCATAAGGAATACAGTTGGGTTTGACTGGCATCCAAAAACCGGAGAGTTGTGGTTTACAGATAACGGCAGAGATTGGATGGGCGACAATTTGCCGGATTGCGAGCTCAACAGGGCAACGCAACCCAATCAACATTTCGGTTATCCTTTCTGTCATCATGGTACTTTACCCGATCCTGAGTTTGGCGACCAAAGGACTTGTGAAGAATTTGTGCCTCCCGTTCAAAAGTTAGGCCCTCATACTGCGCCATTAGGTATGAAGTTTTATACAGGAAGTCAATTTCCTGCTGAATTCAAAAATCAAATCATCATCGCCCGCCATGGTTCCTGGAACCGCACGAGGAAGATCGGATACGATGTATCATTGGTTAGAATTGACGATGACAGCAATGTCGTCAGTCATGAAGCTTTTATTAAAGGCTGGCTCGATGAAAGTAATGATGATGTATGGGGGAGACCCGTAGATATGGCGGTCATGCACGATGGTACATTGTTGATATCTGATGATTTTGCTGATGCCATATACAGAGTGTATTATAAAGGGATGTGATGGATTGTAAGGAATGATTTTATTGCTTAATGATCATTCCTCGGAAGCACGTCAATTACACTTTTATTTGCGGCTCTCACTTTGTCCTCAATTAGCTTGATTTTCTTGCGATCATAAGTCATTAAACCATTGACTTCGCCTTCTACATCCGTAGTTTGTGTATAGACGGCAGCAGAAAATCCGCTTTTAACGTATCGTTTAAGGATCTCTGTATATTTTATATATTCATCAGTCACTTCCTCCTCATTTTTAAACTGAATATACCCCCAATTTTTATCGGATTGCCATAAATGACCCTCAAGAGGCAACCCGATACCGCCATATTCACCCAATACATTCACCCTGTCGGCGTCAAAAAGGTACATTTCAGGACCAGGGTAATGGTGCAAATCCAATATATCTCCGGTTTTTATGTGATTGCCTCCACTTGCTGAATTGACCAGGCGGGTAGGATCGTATTTTTTAGTCCACTCTGTAATTTCCACAGTTTTAAATTGTCCCCAGGCTTCATTAAACGGCACCCAAACTACAATGGAGGGATAAGAATACAGTTGATCAATAATTTCTTTCCATTCCCGTCTGAAAATTTCCTCTGATGCCGGGGATCTTTGGATTTCATTACCATCAAACATTTTACGCATTTGCCAACCCTCGATTTTATCGCCATTGGGCATGTCTTGCCAAACCAGCATTCCAATTTTATCACAATGATAATACCATCGTTCCGGCTCAACCTTTACATGCTTTCTAATCATATTAAAACCAAAATCCTTTGTTTTTTGAATATCAAACAATAAAGCCTCATCAGAGGGAGCCGTATACAAACCATCAGGCCACCAACCCTGATCTAAAGTGCCGTAATGAAAGTAATCTTGATTATTCAATTGCATTCGAATGATCCCATATACATCACGCTTCATTGATATTTTACGCATGGCAAAATAGCTGTCCACCTCATCAATTATATTTCCTTTTCTGATTAATTGAATTTTGGTAGTGTATAAAAAAGGATTTTCAGGAGACCAAAGTTTAGGGTTCTGCAGTGTAACTTCTACTGATTCATTGACGGAAGCCATTTCACTCTTTATCATATTACCATTGTCAAATACCGTTGTCTTGATTATATCACCAAATTCAGCATTGTTTACCTGTGCCTTCAACACAATACTGTTTCTATCAATGTCCGGTGTAGTTTTGATGCTTGCGATAGCGCTGCTATTCACGGGCTCAAGCCAAACAGTCTGCCAAATTCCCGTTACAGGGGTATACCATATTCCACCGGGTTTGTTGACTTGCTTACCTCTGGGCTGAGGTCCATCATTCGTTGGATCCCAAACCTTTACTGTTATATTTTGAGAACCTGTCTTTAAATAAGGAGTAATATCTATGGAAAAACTGCTATAACCTCCACTGTGAGAACCGACTTTGATATCATTCACCCAGATATCAGCTTTCCAGTCTACAGCACCAAAATGCAACAATATGTTTTTTCCGATCCAATCTGTGGGGATGGTAACGTTCGTTTGATACCAGATTTCTTTTTCCTTCCCTACAGATTGCATTATACCAGAAAGGTTTGACTCGACAGGAAAGGGCACTAATATTTTTTCATTAAAATGAATAGGTTTCGGTTCATTAATATCTGTGACTGCAAAATCCCACAGGCCATTAAGATTCTTCCAGTCCTTTCTTTCCATAATGGGTCGTGGGTATTCACTCAACACATTGTGGGTATTGATCTTTTCACCCCATATGGTCTTTATATGATCCCCTTTGGCAGCCCATTGCGCTATGGAATGAGCACTAAAAAACAAACATACCATGATCAGGACAGGCATGCTAAAAGCTTTTAAAAAATTAAATTTCATTTTTAGATATTTTGTTTTGAATCGCAGTTTAAATGTAACTATAATCATTATGAATACTATAAGAATTACAGATATAATCCGGCAATTCAATAATGAAATCATAGGGGTTGGACAACAGTATGGAAGTAATGTTTCCGGTGAATGAGCATTCTTACTGGTCTGTTTTCAGACGGATGACCCGTACTCTTTCAATGCGTGTGTCAGAAATTTGTTCTACGATGAATCGATATCCATCCATTTCAAGTATAATTCCTTCTTTTTCAGGTATGCTGCCTGAAGTCATTACAATATAACCTGACAGAGTATGAAAATCACCTACAGGAAGCTGAAGGTGTTCATATTTATCATTGAGATATTCGATCTCAAGCCTTCCGGAAAAAATGTATTCATCATCGCTGATCTGTACTTCTTCCCATAGTTCAGCATCATGTTCATCTTCAATTTCACCAAAAATTTCCTCAAGAATATCTTCCAGCGTGATCACTCCTGCCGTTCCACCAAACTCATCCACTACGCAGGCAATGTTGTCCCGGTCTTTCATAAACTTCAGTAAAAGATCCTGGACATTCATGGCTTCAGGAACAAAAGGTATTTCAAGGATCAAACGCTTGACTGAAGCCGGGTTTTTCAATAATTGCTGATGGTGAACATATCCAATGACGTTTTCAATATCTCCTTCAATGATTAACACCCTGGAATGTGATGTGCTTCTAAAGATTCTGATCAGTTCTTCCACTGAATCCTCCTTGTCGGCGTAAACAATTTCATTCCTGGGTACCATGCAGTCCCGCACTTTTCTTTTTGATAGATTGAGGGCGTTATTCAAGATGGATTTGTCGATATCCTCTTCTTCGGAAATCGAATCTTTCAGGAAGTGTTCCAGATCAATACGAGTCAATGCGCTGGTGAAGTCTTCCTTTGGAGCTTTAAATACGAAGCGAAGAAAAACATTAGAAATGGCTGTCATCAAAGCAGTGGGAATTTTGAGCAACCATTTAAAGATATTCAAAGGGTACGTGAGCTGATACAGGATTTCATTAGGATAAATACGGGAAAGTGTTTTTGGAATAAATTCACCAAAAATCAATACAACAAGTGTAGTGATGATGGTTAAAACCAAAAGCATAGGAAACGTTTCTTCGATGTAGGGCGTCAATAACGGTTTTAATAAGGCTTCCATTAAAGTGGCAAAAACAACCAGGGCAATATTGTTACCCACCAGCATGGTAGCTATAAAATCTCTGGGTTTGTCATAAAAAGCGGCCAATATCGATCCACGTCGGGATCCTTTATTTCTTAATACTTCCACTCCTAATTTATTAGCAGAAATAAAAGCGATTTCTGCTCCGGAAAAAAATGCGGAGAGCATAAGAAATATTATTATCAGAATGATCAGACTCATTGGGTTTCTTCGGATTCTTTAAATTTGGACGAATTGAGCGATGCGGCTCCCCGTCTTTTGATTTCAAACCGGGTAAAAGCCTGATTGGTGATAAATCCAAAACCCATGGTGGTATCCTGATTCTCTGGTTGGATGATTTTCACAAATTTCTCGGTGTACAGTATTTCTTTTTGCTCATCCCATATGAGCTCTCCGGTCATGATTCTTTCTCCATTTTCATTTTCCATCTCTACATTCCTGCGTGTAATGATTCTTTTTTGCAGAACTTCCCGGATGGCGTAATCGGATTTAAGCCAACTTTCAACCTGGAAAACCGAATCTAAAAACTCAACAAACATGCCATCGGGAAATTCTTCTTTGGGAGCAGTTCTGGACAAATGCCTAACCATGGTTGGTGCTGTAATACGCGCTTTTACCCTTGCAGAATCACTGTACAGAATTTCCACTTCTTTGGCAATTTCCCGGTCGTCGGTAAAGGTTTCCAGCAAGCGATCAATATCCTTAATATCTGTAGTACAGGATATGGTAATCAACACTATAATTGAAACCGGAAACAGTAAGAGTCTTCGTATCATGATCAATAATCATGCAAATATACATTGAAAAAACGGTAAAGGTTCCCCTATAATATAGTTCATCGTATTACAGTAATATCGCCGGTAAACACTTCCTGAACGCCATCAATAAACCGAACTTTTGCAATCCACGTATAAACACCCGGGTTTACGAACCGTCCTCCGTATGTACCATCCCAGCCGTTATTGTATTCGTTCAATGGCAAACCCCTCCCACGATACATCAGATTGCCCCAGCGATCGTACACCATCAATTCATCAACAACTGAAACTGCTAATCCACCAAAAAGGCCAAAAAAGTCATTATTCCCATCCCCATCGGGAGAAAAAATATTAGGAGCAAACACTTCCCGGATTGCCCGGACAAAAATAGTGATCGTATCGCGGGCAATGCAGCCGGCCTCATCTTCAATTTCTAAAATATAAGTAGTTGTACCGGGGGTTCTTGACATTGGGTTAAAGCAGTCCACACAGGATAAGCTGTCGGGGGGGATCCAACGCACCGTCACATTGGAAGTAGAGGGTTCATAAGTGGATTCTATCTGTATGGTTTCGCCCAGGTTGATCGTGGCCGTATCAATCGGGCGAGTAATAAACGCTCTTAGTGGAGGAGGTTCGTCAACAACCACATCGATGCGGTTAATGCATCCTTTTTGATCCTGGATGAATATTTCATATACTCCGGCGCCAAGATTCCTGAAGCGGGGATTAATTCCAAAATTAATACCGTCCAGACTGTATGCGTACTGAGGCGCTCCTGAACGACCGATACCGATGATTTCGCCGCTGGCATCTCCTCCACAGTTTACATCAATAACATGGGCTTCAATCGCCAGGGTGCTCGTATCAGCGCAGCAGGGTTCAACAAAAAATTCAATAACTTTGGACACCTGACAACCTCTGGAGGTTTCTACCGTCAATGCCGCCAATTTATCTCCAAAAGATTCATAAATAACGTCGTGCGGTCCTTCTCCTTCAATAAATACCGGGGTGGAGCCCACTCCAAAATTCCAGGAATAACTGACTATGGGATCCGTCTCCGAATTAGAAAGGTTTTCAAAAACAATGGTCTTGTCGCATTCGAAAGCTTGCACAGCCGAAAGATCAAAATCAGGCTCGGGGCCGAGAAATGTGCCTGTGCCACCAAATTCAATGGTAAAACCCAGGCCGGAACGGCTGAAATTGTTAATGATCAGCGCATAGCTCATTCCCGCTTGCATTTGGATGGGCGCAACGTAATTGTTGTCGCCTGGCCCGCAACCCGGAAATTCTTCTGTGCGGGTCTCCCCGTCTCGCAATCCGGTAGGTCCATTACAGCGCTCCCAGGCAGAAAATGGTTGACCTACATTGGCGCCGGAAGCCATACAGCGTATTAGTCGTTTATTCGCACAATCGCGAATACCTCCGGGAAGTTCATACACTGCAAAATCAAGGTCATCACTTTCCCTGCCAGGAATAAAGTTATTGGGAATAAGGTCGAAAGTTAAAGTACCCGGTTCATCACAGGTCCAAACATACCACGCTGAGGCAAACTCTTCCTGAATGCAGGATCCCGCTACTTCATTTCGGTCATTTCCCACACTATTGAGGTTTTCAATTGAAAAAGGTGATTTGTCACACAAAACGACAGCATCTATACAGTCAGATTCCGGAGACCGTGGTGCAAAGAAATCATCAATACACAGACCGAATCTGCCTTCCTGCCCTTCGGGTGACTCAATCATAATATAATAGCGTTGTCCGATAACCAATCCCGTTTGGGTAAGCTCATCTGTCCCTGTATCTTTGCCGGGAGAGCATTGGAGGTATTGTCCACAAGCTGAAAAGAGTACGATCTGTGGATTCCTTATGGTGCCACCAAATCCCTGCCCCAGCACCTTTATCAGGACCGCAGGCTTTTTGGGAATAAAACTAAACCACACACCATTTCGAAAATTGAGAAAGCATGTATTGGCCACCATGGTTTCCGGAGTGGCGCCGACATTGGTGAATTCACCGTCATTGGAACAATATTGTTCAACATCCTGTATATGAATGGCAAATAAACACTCGTCATTGGTGGGCTGTGACCACAACGCATCACTGAAGAATACATAAATACACAGTAAAAGTGTTGTTCTCATTTCGCTGCCTTAAACCATCTGTAATTGTCTGCTATTTTAATACATGAAAATACTCTAATGTTGCATAAAAGGTTAGTTAAAAACCGGGTTTTAACCTTTTATTAAACGGAAAATCATGCGGCCGCGTATCCGTATGTGGCCGGATACATTTGCATGGGATATTAAAGCAAGTACTTATATTGGGGAAAAATTCAAAATGCTCATTCTCGTACCCACCCCGGTAGGCAATTTGGAGGACATCACTTTAAGGGCTGTTCAGGCATTGAAAGATGCCGGATTGATCCTGGCAGAAGACACTCGTACCAGCCGTAAGCTTTTGGAACATTACCAGATCAAAACGCCCGTGCAATCCTTTCACGCATTCAATGAACATAAAACATTCATGCAATACGTGGAAAAAATGCTTAATGGAGAAACCATTGCTTTGATTTCCGACGCGGGTACTCCGGGGATATCCGATCCGGGATACTTACTCATCAGAGAATGTATTCATGCAGGCATCCGGGTGACTTGTCTGCCGGGACCAACGGCCTTTGTCCCTGCCCTGGTCATGTCTGGATTGCCCTGCGACCGCTTCTATTTTGAGGGATTTTTGCCCCATAAAAAGGGCAGAAAAACCCGGTTTGAATTTTTATCAAAACTGGATATGACATGGATCTTGTATGAATCGCCGCACAGAATCAAAAAGTGTGTGGAGGAGATATGTAAGTTTTGTGGAGAAGACCGGCCTATGGCTATAGTACGCGAGATCAGTAAGGTATATGAAGAGGTCATCAGGGGAAGTGCGGGAATGATATTGGAGCAATGGAAGGAGTCGGGCCAGAAGGGTGAAATGGTAGTCGTAGTGGGAAAATACCATGAGAAAGAAAATCAGAGATCAAAAACGGCTATGCCTGATAAGTGATGATGGCTAACACAATACCGGCCAAAACAAGAATAACCAGGACGATCAAAGGGATGTAATCCCCAAAAGTTTCATCGCGGTCATGATGGGGAGGTATTTCATTGTTGATCTTATGCATCCGATATTTTAGCGTCAAAATTATCTCAATTATGGGGATTTAACACTATATTTGCACGCCCAAATCCAGAGATCATTTATTGATCGGAAAAGTAAGGGAATCGCGGGCGTTTTAAAAGATGGATACCGGCGAAAAAGATAAAAGCAGGCGTGGTAGCTCAGCCGGTTAGAGCGCAGGATTCATAATCCTGAGGTCGGGAGTTCAAGTCTCCCCCACGCTACTCAAATCATAGCCCTTGATAATGAATCATTGTCAGGGGCTTTGTGTTAAAAAATCAATCAACTCATTCGTGTAAAGTTTTCTTGAGTCAGATTGATTAGCTATCAATATCCCACTATCCACTAGATTTCAGATCTTTTCCTTTGGGAAGTTGTTATATTGTTGAATGATTCAATCAACAAAGCATATGGAAGCAGTAGAAAGACCGCTAACCAATCTTCAGCTCGAACTACTCAAGGCCTTTTCTCATCAGTTGGATGAAGAGGATCTTTTGCAGGTAAAGGCATTTCTGGCTGACTTTTTCGCAAAGAAATCAATTGAAGTGGCCAACAAAGTATGGGACAAAGAAAAGTGGGATCAACAGAAAGTAGACACCCTCCTCAAAACAAAGCTTAGAACCCCATATAAAGCCAAATAATCGATGCGGATTGTGCTGGATTCCAACGTGCTGTTGGTGAGTATTTCCGATCGGTCGCCATATCATTGGATTTATACGGGGTTAATCCAAGGACAGTACGAACTGTGTGTAACAACAGAAATATTATTGGAATATGCTGAAGTACTAGAGCAACATATGGGGGTTGGTGTTAGTGAAAGCGTTCTGGGTGCATTGGACAATCTTTTGAATGTTTACCAGGTTACTTCATACTACCGTTTCGATCTGATCAAAAAGGACAAAGATGACAATAAGTTTGTTGACTGCGCTATTGCTGCCAATGCCAATTACATTATAAGTGAAGACAAAGACTTTAAGGTTTTGGAAAAGATAGCATTTCCTTATGTTGAAGTTTTGAACTTGGAGAAATTTGAAAAAATGCTAGAGAAAGAAGGCAGCGCTTAACATCAGTGCTCTTTAGATGACCCACATCATTAATCTACTCCCCTAAACATATTGATATCTGCCGGGATCACAGGGACATTTTCTTAGGATTATGCAGAATCGCAACAATCCTCATCATTTCTTTCAGAAAAAGAAGCAAACTTTTTAGATTTGCTATACTGTAAACACCAGAGATCATCACTGCCACAATAGCAGAAGTATCAAATAAAACCGTTCTGAATGAGAGAAGAGCCTGTCGATAAGTGGATCATTGCCCCGATCAGAAAGTTTATTAATAATAGTTCCATGAGTGGAATCGTGCTGTTTACTTCAGCATTGTTGGCCATGATCATTTCCAATTCTCCATGGGCTGACGACTACCATGGATGGTGGAATGTTAAATTTTACATCGGTTATGGTGACTTTGTCGTCAACAAGACCCTCCATCATTGGATCAATGACGGATTGATGGCAGTATTCTTTTTTGTGGTCGGACTGGAACTGAAGAGAGAAATTGTATCCGGAGAGTTGAGTGACCCGAAAAATGCAGTACTTCCCATAGTTGCGGCCCTAGGAGGGATGGCCATTCCGGCGCTTATTTATGTTATCATCAATCCGGCAGGAGAGGCTTCCAACGGATGGGGAGTGCCTATGGCAACAGACATCGCTTTTGCTTTAGGTATTTTGTATCTCCTTGGCAGAAGTGTGCCGCTTTCCCTTAAGGTGTTCCTCACTGCGCTTGCCATTGTCGATGACCTCGGCGCAGTACTCGTCATTGCCTTTTTTTACACATCGGACATTAATTTTATCAGTCTGGCTTCGGGGGCTATCTTTCTGGTGGTTTTGGTCTCTGCCAACCTGATGGGCGTCAGAAGCACATTATTTTATGGGATCGTAGGCATTGGGGGGTTGTGGCTTGCTTTTCTCATGTCGGGCGTACACGCAACCATTGCTGCCGTGCTGGCTGCATTTACCATTCCCGCCAATGTAAAAATCTCCGAACAGTTTTTTATCGGGCGAATGAAAGTCCTGCTATCTGACTATGAAAAGGCAAAGCCCAACGATAAGAGTACCATCACCAAAGAGCAATACTATATTTTAGAGGCCATTCGCAATAACTCCAAGAAAGCCATAACTCCTTTACAGCGCCTGGAATACAGTATGCATCCATTGGTGGCTTTTGTGATTATGCCTGTTTTTGCTTTCAGCAATGCCGGAGTGACGTTGACGGGCGATATAGGATCGCAACTTCAGAGTCCTGTGGTATTGGGTATTGTTGCAGGATTAATTGGAGGCAAATTGATCGGTGTGGTGGGTACGGGACTCTTATTGATCAAGCTGAAATGGGTATCGTTGCCCAGAGATATGACTACTCAGCATCTCTGGGGTGCCGGCTTTTTATCGGCCATCGGATTTACCATGTCTTTATTTATTGCCGGGCTGGCATTTACTTCCCCCTCTTATAATACGCAGGCCAAGCTGGGTATCCTTCTGGCGTCCGTTATTGCCAGCATCATTGGCTTTTTTATCATTCGCGCTGCAGGCAAAAAGGCTGAAATGCAAGCCGGATGATGAGTGCATCTCCTTCATCAGCAGGTGTACTATATTTATACTGACCGGTCTATAAAGATGTGAGCGGGGGATGAGGACAAGCCAATAGAAGCGGCTCTTCCAATGGCGTTAGCACCCCACCTTTTCCTTATGTGATCCATTTGCTGTATCAGCCGTATCTGCTCAACGGTATCGTCAAAAAGACTGATTTGGTAGTAACCCTGAACCAGCCCGCTGAATTTTACACCAATAAGCCGTATCAGCTGTCTTTTTTCATACAGACTGTCAAACAGCTCTGCAACATGTCGGTTCAGCAGGTTGTCATTGGCCGTATATGCAATGCGTCGTTGTTTGGTATACGTATTGAAATCGGCATACCGGATTTTAACCGTTACACAGGAAGTAAGCCTTTGGGCATTTCTTAACTCAAAGGCAAGCTTATCGGTCATATCTGTAAGAAGAGATCTGATCCTGTTCAGATCAAGCGTATCTTCTGAAAAGGTTTGTTCTTTTGACATGGATTTCCGCTCTGCATAAGGGATGACCGGTGTTGTATCGATGGCGTTGGCTTTTTCCGAAAGCTGTTTTCCGTGTTCGCCAAATTCCCTGATGAGGAGTTTTTGAGGGATTTCGCTCAGGACTTTTACCGTACGCACGCCCATGAAACTCAATTTTTTATAGGTCTCTTTTCCCACACCCGGAATTTTCTGTACGGAAAGCGGAGCGAGAAATCCTTTTTCTGTACCCCTGCTTATCTCGCGGGTGCCATTGGGCTTGGCTTCTCCCGTCCCTACTTTGGATACCAGCTTGTTGACGGAAAGTCCAAAGGAAATAGGCAGACCTGTTTCTTTTTTTATACGCTCACGCAGCGCCAGCGACCATGTATAACAACCAAAATAGCGGTCCATTCCCGTCAGGTCGAGGAAGAACTCGTCAACCGATGATTTTTCAAATACGGGCGCATCTTCGGCTATAATATCGGTGACGAGGCGGGAATACTGCGTGTAACTGTCCATATCCCCCCTGAGTACAATNNCGGCATGGCAGAATGAACACCGAAACGGCGGGCTTCATAGCTGCACGAAGCGACAACACCCCGGCTGCCGTAACCACCTATAAGCAGGGGCTTGCCGGCAAAGCTGCTGTTTTTCAAACATTCTACCGAAACAAAGAAAGAGTCCAGATCCATATGTAAAATCGCCCTGTCAAACATGATGTCCGTAATGTTGTATAAGAAATGAAGGTTGAAAATGGCTTGATCATAACGCATTGCCCCGACCATTTTCATTAAAATCCATTGCTCCACCCCCGTGCGTCGTTTTATTCGTCTATTATTGAGCGGTAAAGCCGACAAATATCAGATTTTTTTTTATTTTTGTCAATACACAAACGATTGATTTTTTTATAAAAAATAAAAATGATGATAACCAAAAATCTGATATACCTGCGTAAGAGGAAAAAGATATCACAGCAAGAGCTGGCCGATGCAATGGGCCTACCCCGCACAACCCTGGGCGACTACGAGCGAGGAAAAACAGAGCCAAGCCTGAATACACTGATCGCTCTGGCGGAATACTTTCAGGTATCTGTAGATGAGCTCATCCGTTCCGACCTGAGCCATCAGGATCTGGAGATACTGAGAAATAAGGATTTGCGGGTATTGGCCATTTCGGTAGACCGTGAGCAAAACGGAAATATCGAGCTGGTCAATTCGAAAGCAGAAGCGGGATATCTGCAAAGTTTTGGCGACCCGGAGTACATCAGAGATTTGCCAAAGATTTATTTTCCGAATATACCGGACGGAACGTACCGGGGTTTTGAGATAAAGGGCGACTCCATGCTGCCGGTAGAGCCAGGTAGTATCATAATCTGTACCTACGTCGAGCAACTTTCACACATCAAAAACGACAGAACCTATGTGATCATCAGCAAAAGCGAAGGATTGGTATACAAGCGCGTGCGTAACCTGTCCGGCAAAAAAGCGCTTTTCTTGCAATCGGATAATGAAATATACCTGCCCTATGAGATGCCCTGGGAAGAAGTGGCAGAAATCTGGCAGTATTATGCGCATCTTTCGTTTTCTGATACAAGGGCAACATTTCATTACATGCTCGAAGAAAAACTCAACGACATACAGAGAAGAGTTCGTGAGGTTCATGAAAAGATTACGACCGAATAAAAAAATTGTATGTGTTGAACTGCAATTAATTAGATAATTCTTTATCTTTGCAGCCCTTTTTGAAGGATTTATTATTTATTCATTAACTTCAATTAAAAATATGCAGCAATATGAAGTGACTTTCATCGTCGATCCCGTACTGTCAGGCGATGAAATTAAATCGACAGCTCAGGCGTACGTTGACTTGCTAAAGAACGAACAAAGCGAGATCGTACACTTTGATGAAATGGGTTTAAAGCCATTGGCTTACCCCATTAACAAAAGATCCTCTGGTATTTATTTCTGTATTGAGTTTTCATCACCGGTGCAAACCGTCATTCCAAAACTCGAACTGGCTTTGAAAAGAGATGAGAGAGTGATGCGATTTTTATCTATTAAATTAGATAAATATGGTATCAAGTACAATGATGACAAACGCAATGGTTTAATTGGCAAAAAGAAATCTTTCAAAGCCAAAGCAAAACCTGTGGTAGCACCGATTGCTCCAGCAGCTCCAGTAGCTCCGATCGCTCCAGTGGCTGCCATTCAGGAAGAGGAATAATTTGATCACTTTTCAAACAAAAATAAAATGACATCAAGAGACGATATAAAATTTTTAAGCAATCCCAAACTGGGCCAGAAGCGCAAAAAGTACTGCCGATTTAAAAAGTTTGGCATCAAGCACATCGATTATAAAGACCCTGATTTTTTACTTCAATTTGTTAATGAACAGGGGAAGATTCTTCCTCGNNATTCTTCCTCGACGCATTACCGGCAACTCACTGAAATATCAGAAGAAAGTTGCCATCGCCATCAAACGAGCCCGACACCTGGCCTTGTTACCTTATGTAACCGACTTATTGAAGTAAATAAAATTTTTAAAGGAAAATCATTATGGAAATCATATTATTAAAGGACGTAGAAAAGGTGGGATCAAGACATGAAGTGGTTACTGTCAAAAATGGTTTCGGGAGAAACTATTTGATCCCCCAGGGAATGGGAGTAATCGCCAATCCGACCAACATGAAGAAGCTGGAGACACTAAGAGCGGAAGAGGAAGCCAGAGAAAACGCTAAAATTGAAGAGTACAAAGCGATTTTGGATAAAGTAAAAGATGTTACTTTAAAAATTGGCGTGAAAGCAGGCGCTTCCGGCAAAATCTTTGGTTCTGTCAACACCATTCAATTGGCTCAGGCTTTGAAAGATCAGGTAGATGTTGAAGTGGAGAAAAAGAAAATTGAACTTCCTGAAGAAGTGAAAGAATTAGGCAGCTATACTGCCAAACTGATTCTGCATAAAGAAGTCATAGGAAATGTTCAGTTTGAACTGATCGAAGAGTAAAACAGACTTTTTTCAATAACAATGAGGCAGATCTTCAAAAGAGGTCTGCCTTTTTTATTGTAAGTCAAAAATCAGAAGGAACAGAGATTACTGTTGACTTTGAGCCATTTCTCATGATGCTTATATTCCGGACAGGCTTTTTCCACCCATGCCCAAAATCTTTTTGAGTGGTTCATTTCTTTGGTGTGAGCCAGTTCGTGTATAATGACATAGTCGATCACTTCCCGGGGAGCCAATAATAGCCGGGTTGCCAGATTGATGTTGCCTTTCGTTGAGCAACTACCCCAGTTGGAGTGATTGTTTTTCAACCGGATATTACCGATATTGGATTGAAAGTACTTCTTATTCAGCTCATGTACTCTCAATGATACAGGGATTAAAAACCTTTTGGCTGCAAACTTCGATAGAAGTTCTTTGATGATTTGGTTTTTTGTTACTTGCGAGTGGTTATCGTTCAAAGTGATTTGAATGTTTTGTGATTTATCCCAGGTGATCTGATTTGGTCCATTGGGTTGGTATTTCATTTGGATCGTGAATATTTCACCCCATATTTGAATTTCCTGTCCGGATTGGTAAGTGCGGATTTCAAAGGCACTTAACGCAGTTGATTTTTTTTCAACCAAGGACGTACACCACATCTTTGCTTTTTCTGTTGCCTCCTTTTCGTTAAAACGGGAAGGCATTCTGATCATAAGCCCTTTTTTCGTAATGGAAAATCTTAAAGAATACCTCCATTCCTTTACAATATGAAAAGGCACATAATGACTTCCTAAATCAAATGCTTTGGTGTTAACCATATTTTTTTTCAAAATCTTGCATAACATCTACTAAAACCTGCACGCCTTCCTTATCCATTGCATTATAAATAGAGGCCCTGAAGCCACCCGCAGAACGATGTCCTTTCAATCCAACACATCCTGCTGATTCGCAAAGTGTCAAAAAGGACTTTTCATGAGCTTCATTAAGCGCAACAAAACATACATTCATCAAAGAGCGGTCATCTACTGCTACATTACCTTTAAATAAAGGATTGCGATCAATTTCCCGGTAGAGCAATGCGGCCTTTTCCTGATTTCTTTTTTCCATGGCTCCGAGCCCGCCCATTTTCTTAAGCCACCTGAGTGTCAACATAGAAACAAATACGGGAAATACCGGAGGAGTGTTATACATAGATTGGTGTTCAATATGAATGGGATATTGCAGCATGGTTGGGATGATTCTGTTCACTTTGCCGGTAATTTCTTTTTTTATAATGACCAGGGTTACCCCTGCCGGGCCAAGATTTTTTTGCGCTCCTGCATAGATCAGGTCAAATTTTTCCATTGGCAATCTCCTTGAAAATATATCAGAAGACATATCAGAAACGATGGGTACTGGGGATTCTGGCCAGGTCTGAAATTGTGTTCCGTATATGGTGTTATTAGAAGTCAGGTGAACATAGCTCAGATTCGATGGGATTTCATAATTTTTAGGAATGTGCGTGTAGCCGGTTTCTTTGGAAGATGCAAGAATATTGATATTTCCAAAGAGTTTAGCCTCTTTGATGGCTTTGGAAGACCATGAACCCGTATCTACATATCCAGCGCTTTCATTAGGATTGAGCAGATTCATTGCAGTCATAAAGAATTGTGAACTGGCTCCACCGGACAAAAACAAAACCACATATTGATCTCTGTCTATATTAAGCAATTCATAAATGATGGATTCAGCTTCATCGAATACATCAATCACCTCTTTGCTCCTATGTGATATTTCCAAAATAGAAAGACCCATATTATTAAAATCGATAACTGCTTCTGCCGCTTGTTTCATAACCGACTGAGGGAGTATTGCCGGTCCTGCAAAGAAATTATACTTCATTTTTTTAATTTTTTAATGTTCATGGAAATTTTCAGGTTGTAAAAAACAAATGATATTGGCTTAGTTCATTTGAAAAGTAAGGTAAATAAATCACTCAGAAACCTAAACTCATTTTTGGTACAATAATATTATGTTTTACAATTATGTGGGCAAAAGTAAGTCGATATAAGAAAATAAAAATATTTTTTAGTTTCCAGGAACTAATTGAAGCAGAGGACTGTATTTTAAAATGCGCCTTTTCATAAAAGGCTTTTGCAATAGCGATCTTTTAGAATTTGTTTTTCACAAAATTTTCTTTTTTAGATCATTTTTAATGAGCATAAAATAGATCGAAAATTTTTTTGAAAAAACTATTGCAAATTTAAATAATGTTATTATCTTTGCAGTCCCTTAGCGAAAAAGGCAAGAAAGTTGATTTTTGTGTTAGGGGAATAAGGAGGAGAGAGAGTATGGTGTAGAGAGAAGAAGAAAGAAA